>Ga0172377_10006367_pt1 | contig 12155 bp, 10 predicted proteins | sample Pumphouse3metaG_FD_119749 | JGI IMG/M metagenome (GOLD analysis project Ga0172377, IMG submission 119749) | Leachate microbial communities from a municipal landfill in Southern Ontario, Canada - Pumphouse #3 metaG | ecosystem: Engineered > Solid waste > Landfill > Unclassified | place: Canada... | reverse complement strand
CCCTTGTCAAACTGCATGCCTTCAACCACATCCAAAGTGGTCTCCATTGATTTGGCTTCTTCTACGGTGATGGTTCCGTCCTTGCCAACCTTGTCCATTGCGTCAGCAATAATCTCGCCGATTGTAGCATCGCCATTTGCGGAAATAGTGGCCACCTGAGCGACTTGCTCACGCCCGCTTACGGTTTTGCTGATTTTTGCAAGTTCATCAACCAGGGCGCCAACAGACCTGTCGATACCCCGCTTTAAAGCCATGGGATTAGCTCCGGCCGTAACATTTTTCAGCCCCTGACGGAAAATCGCTTCCGCAAGAACTGTCGCAGTGGTAGTCCCGTCTCCGGCTACGTTAGAGGTTTTGCTGGCAACCTCCTTTACCATCTGCGCTCCCATATTTTCAAAGGAATCTTTCAGTTCAATTTCTTTGGCAACTGAAACCCCGTCCTTAGTCACTGTAGGCGCTCCAAATTTTTTGCCAAGGGCAACATTGCGTCCCTTAGGGCCGAGGGTTGCTTTTACAGCCCTGCTGAGCTGTTCCACCCCGGAGAGAATTTTCTGCCGGGCATTTTCATCAAACAAAAGTTGTTTTGCAGACATTTTATATCTCCTATGAATTAGGGTTAAAGAAAACTTATTCGACTATGGCGAGAATATCATCTGCGCCGATTAATTTGTATTCCTTATCATTATATTTTATTTCAGTCCCGCCGTATTTGGAACATATAATAAGGTCTCCTGTTTTTACGCCTATCGGGATGCGCTTCCCATCATCGTTGATTTTACCTGGACCAACGGCGACTACTTTCATCTCAATAGGTTTTTCCCGGGCACTGTCGGGAATTACAATCCCTCCTTTTATCTGATCTTTTTTTTCCTGGGGTTCGACAAGAACCCGATCGTTGAGCGGTTGAATTCTGGTCTCTGCCATTTCATCGACTCCTTGTGGTTTATTGGATTATTTACAAGTTGAGGGAACCACCTGATTACCTCTATGCACAAAGATTTTAGCAAAAATCATGCCATTTTTAACAAAAATATTATCATGGTTAATTTTAAAATAATTTGATGTTTTATGAGAATTTAAGAGAGTGACAAGATGACACAAAAAACGTGTCACAAGTGACAAAATGACACACTTGTTTTGGGGCAAAATCAGCCTCGATAAATCACACTTATGTCGAAATAACTCAGTTTATACCGGAAGCGATATGGCATCAGTAATTTTGGCATATTATTTGCTAAAATATAACAGCGGAACATAACCCAAAAAGGAGGTGATAACAGGATAAATAAACAGATATTATTTTTTTCATAACTCGTCATTATTATTTTTAAAACTCATTAAAAAAGGAGTGATGCATTATGATTAAAGATTTGTTGCCTTGGCACAAAAAAAATTCTTTTCCGGTAGAAGTCAGAAAAGACAATGACGTAATCGGAGAATTCCAAAAACAGATGAACAAACTTTTCGCCAATTTTTTCGACGACGAAAGTTTCTTGTTCCCGTCCTTGGGTTCTCAAAGTTCATTTGTTCCGCGCTTTGAAATTAGTGAATCGGACAAAGGAATTGATATTACCGCTGAGCTCCCCGGCGTCGAAGAAAAAGATATTGACGTTTCAATTGACGGCAATGTTTTGAATATAAAAGGAGAAAAACGAGTCGAACATGACGAAGATAACGAAACTTGCCGCATTTCCGAGAGAAGTTATGGCTCATTCCAGCGTTCTTTTTCGCTGCCTGATGGCTTGGATGTAGAAAAAATCGATGCCAAATTCAAAAACGGAATTCTTAAAATGTTTCTGCCCAAAACTGAAGAGAGCAGAAAAAATGTCAAAAAGATCAAAATCAATGGATGAAGCTGAAAACTTGAGGAGGTGAAAAACAATGAAAGGAATAACTAAAAATTTTTCAACTTCAAACCCTCGTTTTTATTTGACCTTAGCACTGGCAATATTTTTCGTTTTCGCTTTTTATTTCGCAGTAAATCTATGGGGAAATACTGATGAAACTGACAAGAATAAAAGTACTTCAAAGAAAGAGAAGGTACAGACCGAAAAACCGGCAAAAGACGATAAGGCGGCCAATGTTGAGACCGATACACGGATAACGCCTTATTATAAATGGCCTTTCCCTGATTACTCCAAGCTCGATCCGTTTGCTGAAATGCAGTTGATGCAGGAACAGATGGACCGTATTTTCGCTTCTACCTTCAGTCGTTTCCGTAACAGCCCCGGCTTTGTTTTGAAAGACATGGATTCTTCCTTTTCTCCTAAAATGGATATAAGCGAAAATAAAGAAAATTACATTATTCGGCTGGACATTCCGGGAGTCACCAAGTCTGATATCAGCATAAAAGTTCAGGATAATAATCTGATTATCAGTGGCAGAAAGGACGAAAAAGTTGAAAATACCAAAGATAGTAAATCAATAAAAGTAATTAGTTACGAGCGTTTTTCTGGGCAGTTCATAAGAAGCTGTTCCCTTCCGGGACCTTTTGACAAAGATAAAATTAAGGCAAAATACGAGAACGGTGTTCTGACAATCACAGTTCCCAAAATGGAAAAGGAGAAAAATGAAACTGAAATAAAAGTAGAATGACAATGAAAACTTTTAAAGGTAAACCCTTATCGCCCGGCTATGGAGAAGGCCGGGCTCTTGTCTACCACGGCGGGGCATATTGCAATGCCCCGTTGCGGTTCATTGAACTTTCAGGAATTGACGGCGAAATTCACAGATTTGACAACGCCATGCAAAATTCAATCAAAGAACTGACCAGTCTCAAGGAAAAATTCATGAGAGAACTGGGGCAGGCGGAAACAGGCATATTAGACGCCCATCTCGCGTTACTGAAAGACGCTGATTTTATTGGAAAGGTGAAAAAACGCATATCGGAAGAACTAGTCACCGTAGAACATGCCGTTGAGAAGGAAATAGATGGTCTTGCTGGGCTCCTTGCGAAAGTTGAAAATGAATACCTCAGGGAACGAAATCAGGACATTCGCGATGTGGGTAGGAGGATTTTAAAAAACCTCAATCATACCGGTACCATGGGACAACTTCGTTTGTTGCCTCCCAATACTGTCCTGGTGACAAAAGAACTGCTGCCGTCAGATACCCTGGAAATGGATAGAAAAAATACCGTCGCCATTGTTACGGAACGCGGCGGACAGCAGAGCCATGCAGCAATTCTCGCCAGGTCGCTTGGAATTCCATCGGTTACCGGATTGGAGGGGATAGCCAAAGAAACAAAAACCGGAGACTACGTACTGGTTGATGCCCAGGCTGGTACTATAACTGTCTCTCCCTCTCTTGCAAGAGCCGGGCAATTTACTGATGCCAAAAATATTTATGATGATTTCAGTCTTGAAGAGAAGCGCAATGAATTTAAAGACAGCGTTACCCTTGACGGCGTGGAAGTTGAACTTTTCGCAAATATTGGTAGACCGGAAGAAGTTACTGATATCAGTTTGCATTACTTGAAAGGAGTTGGGCTTTTCAGAACAGAATTTCTTTTTATGGAATCGCCGCGCCCCCCTTCCTTGGAACTTCAAACCAAGCTATACTGTTCTCTTGCAAAACAGCTTGGGAAATTGCCGTTGACCATCAGGACGCTTGACCTTGGCGGAGATAAACAGCCCGCTTTTCTCATGGATGAAATGAAAAGAAATCCCGAACTGGAACTCAGGGGATTGAGGTATTCGCTGGCGCATGAAGACTTGTTTTTTACGCAATTACGCGCTATTCTCCGTGCATCTTTGCAAGGCAATGTCAAAATACTTTTCCCTATGGTTACTGGCGCTGATGAACTGCAGGAGGCATTAAAAATTTTTAAACATGCGGCACATTTGGAGAAGATTTCCGATTTGCCCAAGATTGGCGCGATGATTGAAACCCCAGCCGCGGTTTTTGAGATAAATGAAATTCTTGAAATCATGAATTTTGTAAGTATCGGCACCAATGATCTTACACAATTCATGCTGGCCGCTGACCGGAATATTCTGGTTTCTATGAACTCTTTTTCAGAGTTGCATCCATCTTTGCTTAAAGCTGTAAAAAAGATTGTTGATTCGTCACTGGAAATGAAAAAAGACGTTTGTATTTGCGGAGAAGCCGCTGGTTATCCGGAAGTTGCTTGTCTTTTTGCAGGTATGGGAGTCAGACAACTCAGTATGAGCCCTATACGCACAGCGAAAGTTAGAAGTCATGTTCGGAAACATGACCTGACTGACTTGCAGAACTTTGCCGGGAAGTCGCTCAAAGCAAAATCTGTTCAAGAAGTCCTCAAAATTCTTGAAGACTTTTCAATAAACAAGCATGCAACGCAATCCGTTTCCGCATGACGATTTTGAGGAGAAGAAATGTTACAACCAAGTATCTATAGAAACATTCATAAAAAAATAGCACTAGTAGGAAACCACTTGCCAAGACGTTGCGGTATCGCCACATTCACCGGCGATCTTCTGGCCGCATTGTCCCAAGAAACCACCGATGGCGAATGTTGGGCGGTTGTTATGAACGATATGCCGGAAGGATACCGTTATCCTTCCCAAGTCCGTTTCGAACTCAATCATAAGACTCCCGCCGATTACCGGCTGGCCGCTGATTTTTTGAACATAAATCAGGTGGACATAGTGAGCCTCCAGCATGAATTCGGGATTTTTGGCGGAGAAAACGGAGTGTATATACTTGATTTGCTGAATAATCTCCGCATGCCGGTGGTAACTACTCTGCACACTGTGCTCCGCGAACCACAACCGGGACAGATATCGGTGTTAAAAAAAATAGCTCATCTGTCAGACCGCCTGGTGGTCATGAGCAGGAAAGCAGAAGATATATTAAAAGAAATATATGGTGTACTACCGGAGAAAATAGAAATCGTACACCACGGCATTCCTGATGTACCTTTTGTCGATCCTAACTATTACAAAGACCAATTTGGGGTGGAGGGCAGAAAGGTCATTCTCACGTTTGGGTTGCTTTCGCCGGGAAAGGGCATCGAAAACATGATTGAGGCCTTACCTCGCATTGTTAAGGTGCATTCCGATGCAGTGTATATTGTCCTCGGCGCTACCCATCCCCATGTCAAGAAAACCCAGGGAGAATCATACCGTCTGTCACTGCAGCAGAAAGCGAGGGACCTCGGTGTAAGTGAGAACCTCATCTTCCACAACCGTTTTGTTGAACAGGAAGAATTGTGCGAATTTCTGGGAGCGGCGGACATTTATGTGACCCCATATCTTCAGAAGGAACAGATCACTTCCGGCACTTTGGCATATGCCTTGGGAACGGGAAAAGCTGTCATATCCACCCCATACTGGTATGCAGAAGAAATGCTGGCCGAAGGTCGCGGCAGACTTGTCCCTTTCCATGAGCCAGAAGCCATGGCCTCAGAGGTAAACAACCTTTTCAGTCAGGAAGCCGAACGGCATGCAATGAGAAAGAAAGCTTATACATTCTGCAGGGAAATGGTTTGGAAGGAGGTGGCGCGAAAGTATCTGAAAATCTTTCTCGACGTCCAGCGGGAACGTAAAAATAAGCCGTGCGCGACTTTTAGGACTAAGACTCTTGAATCTACTCCTTTGGAAATGCCATTGCCGAAACTAGACCATCTAATCCGGCTGACCGATGACGTAGGAATACTCCAACATGCGAAGTTCATCGTTCCGGATCGTTATCACGGCTACTGCACCGATGATAACGCCAGAGCTTTGATTGCTGTTCTTATGGCACAGAACATGGTTCCAGATCCGGAAAAACTCACTGATATGGCGTGTATCTATTTGAGCTTTCTGCATCATGCTTTTAACGAAGACACGGGCAGGTTCAGAAACTTCATGAACTATGATCGCAGATGGTTGGAAGATGAAGGTTCGGAAGACAGTCACGGACGAGCGATATGGGGATTGGGAGAAGGTATCGCTCTGTCACAGTCGGAACATATTACCGGGGCAGCGCTACTAGTCTTTGAAAAAGCTATTTCTGCCCTCTTGAAATTCACATCACCGCGCGCTTGGGCGTTCGGCCTGATCGGAATACACGCATACCTGAAAAAATTCAGCGGCGACAGCGGACTGCGCAGGGTAAGAGAAAGTCTGGCTGAACGCTTATTCGGATTGTATCAGGAATATTCATCCGAAAACTGGCGTTGGATTGAAAGTCCTCTGACTTACGCCAATGGAAAAATCCCTCACGCTCTGCTTTTATCCGGACAATGGCTTCAGCGCAAAGATATCCTCAAAGGAGGATTGAACATGCTCGAATGGCTTATAAATATTCAGACTGATCCCCAGGGACATTTCGTTCCTGTTGGAAGTGAAGGATGGTTCAAAAAAAACGGCGAAAAAGCCAGGTTCGATCAGCAGCCCATTGAAGCCTTAAGTATGATAGAGGCCTGCAAAGAAGCTTACAATGTTTCCAACAATCCCCAATGGCTGTCCCGCGCCAGGTGTTGCCTGGAATGGTTTCTCGGGCGCAACGACTTGAATGTACCTCTTTACGATTACACAAGCGGAGGGTGTTGCGACGGACTAAGCGCCAATGGGCCCAATCACAATCAGGGTGCAGAATCTACACTGGCATGGCTTTTGTCCCTCTTTAATCTCTATCAACTCGAAAATTCACAGGCTTCTGCTGAGACAGTAATCTGTAAAAACAATAAGCTTGAAAGGAGTTAGTCCATGTCTGACAGTGCCCCTATTGTAATGATAAGTTCTTATCCTCCACGTCTCTGCGGAATCGCCACGTTTTGTGAGGAGGCCAGAGAATTCATTCAAAAAGCTAATCCTGACAGGGACGTACTGGTAATAAGCCATCTTGATGGAAAAGGAGAGGGCGTATATCCGCTGATTGACATGAGCAGGAACAACTGGTGGAAAGCGGTCGCGCAGAAAATTGAACAGCTCAAACCTTATGCCGTGCATATCGAGCATGAATACGGACTTTATGAATACAGAGATGCTCGCGGAAACGGAGACGGCAACGAAGGTTTTTTAAATCTCCTTGAAGCTATTAATAATATTCCGGTTGTTGTGGAACCTCACACCATTCACGGGCGACTGAAGGATGCCGAAGCCGATTTCATTTATAAAATGTGTCAAAGATGCCATATCGTGCTCTTCAAGTGTCATTATCAGAAATGGCGTCTCGACTGGACCTTTTCCCAGCGCGGCTGGAAAGTTCCGCGAAACATCATGGTCGTTCCGCATGGAGCCAGACCCGATAAACGCCGGGGCCCTCATGAAGTTCCTGCTCTAAAAAAAGTGTTGGGACTTGACAGCTTCGGGCTTGCTGAACATCTGGTTGGGATGATTGGATGGATACAGTCCAACAAGCGCTGGGATATTCTGCTTTCCATGTGGGAGGATGTTCATAAGGAAATCAAACATCGCACGGGCATGGAATGGGACTTGCTGGCCGCTGGAAGCATGCGCGATCCGATGCATAAAAGGGATTATGAAAACTGGAAAGGCAAAGTCAAAATACTCGAGGACAAGGGAATCGCACATTATCATGAATTTGTTCCGCGGGGAGATATTTATTACGAGATAATGGCCGTCTGTGATTTTATCGTCCTGCCATCGACTGATGAAACTCAGTCGGGAACTCTGGCGCGCATCATTGCTCTTAACAAGCCATTCATTACCACAGCTCCTATGGAAGGACTTACCGCACAAACGCTTGAAAGTGAAGGCGGAATGCTTTTCACGACAAAACAAATGCTGAAACGAAAAGTTGTTCAACTAGCCTGTGACGAAAAATTGCGCCTGAAACTTGGAGAAAACCTGAAAAAATATCTTGACAGCGTTGTCTCCTGGGAAGTTGTAGCTAGACAGTACAACGAGGCTTATGTACTCGCCGACAAAGCGGCAAAAAGCGGCAGAACAATCTCCCTTCCCGTGGAATTCTAAGAATATTTATACTCTCTACACTTCCCCATGCAAATATTCCAAAGAATCAGATATTATTTTACTTGAAACTTTTGATAATTTAATTATAATATTTAGTTTATTTTCCCATGGAATGTTAATAAAATAAAAGGTGTAAAATTATGCTTAAAGCAGATAGACTGCGTAAGTGTTTCGGTGCAATTACAGCCGTTGATTCTATATCTTTTGAAGCGGCTCCCAAGGATATCCTTGGCATTCTCGGCCCTAACGGCGCCGGGAAAAGCACTGCAATGAAAATGATTGTCGGCTTTCTTATCCCTGATTCGGGGACTGCCGAAATTTGTGGTTATGACGTCAGACGCAATCCTATCGCGGTAAAACGCAACATCGGTTATCTGGCGGAAAACGCTCCGTGTTATCCGGAAATGACCGTATCAGGTTTCTTAAATTTCGTCTGTGATGCCCGGCAAATAAAAGGTTCCAAGCGTAAAGAGGCGATTGACCGAATTGTCTCTACCTGTTCTCTCGACAATGTTTACCATCAGACCGTCGAAACTCTCTCCAAAGGCTATCGGCGGCGACTGGGACTGGCCTCCAGTCTGATACATGATCCCAAGGTATTGATTCTTGACGAACCCACGGATGGGCTGGACCCAAATCAAAAGCATGAGGTACGCAGCCTAATTGGTGAAATGGCTGCTACTAAATGTATTATCATTTCAACCCATATTCTTGAAGAGGTAGAAGCCGTATGCAACCGTTCAATAATTATTTCCAACGGGCGAATTCTAGCGGATTCGACGCCGGAAAAACTTAAGAAAGAGTACGGTTGCAGTCTGGATGAAACCTTTAGAAAGATTACTCAAGGGACGATACTGTCAAAAGTAGAATGAAAACGTATGAAAAAAGATAAGAGAGAGGTAAATCGGAATAGATATTCCGTTTCGGTCAGCCGTCAAGGCGCAAAATCGGCATAAAGCCGCCCATTACATGGAGCTTTTTATACGATTTTGACCGTTGACTGCCTCCCTTTAACGAAATGGACAATAGTTGTCCTGAAAAAACAAAAAATTGTTTTTTCGAGTTGTTTGAAAACTGAATTTTGATTTGTTAAATGGCTGCCTGTTTTAGCAGGATTTCCCATTGCTTTGGAAAAGACTCAACGCCTCTGAGACACTCAAGCTCAATTGGAGGCTTTGACTTTTTAAAGTATGAATGCGGACGCAGAAAGTTGTAAAAGGCTACAAACAGGGTCGTCAGGTTAGTCGCGCCGGAAAAGGTCTTGAATCCGGCGCGCGGTCTGGTGTGGAACTTGTAAGTCCGGTTCAGGCGTTCGACGATTTGTTTGAGCGGTCGGAATTCTTTGCTTTCCTGGTCAAGATTTTCCAGACCGACAACGGTTCTGCGGATGAGTTGAGGGTTTTCCAACCCCTCGTTGTAAGCCATAGCCGCATTATCGTATGATGGCAGTCCGTCGCCGATGAACTCGTATTCTCCGGGATTTTCACCGGGTTTGCCGTAGGCGTTGATGATTGTAGCGAGAGCGGAAGCGGTATCTCTCGAATTTGAGAGGTTGTAACCGCATATCGCCCTGGTGATCTTATCGATGATAAACCATGTATACTGCCATTGATTTTCAACGACGATATAGGTTTCATCGCCAGCGGCGAGCTTGCCGGGAACCGGCAGATTGCGGTCAAGCCAAGGCGAAATAATCGCCGTCGCCGCGTTGACGTAATTGATTACCGTTTGGTGGGAAATCGAAATCCCGAACAGGCCTTTGAGAACGTCGCGGGTTTGTCTTGAAGACAAGCCGATATTTATGAAGCAGGACAGAATGAGTCCGACGGTATGGTAATTATTGTGAATGCGATTGAGGTTGACCTTGGTATCAAGCTCAGGCCGTTGCGGAAGCAAGTCTCCCGGTGAAAAATGATATTCCCGATAATGATAATGCAGTTTATAATTCGGGTTGTATTTATTTTTGCGCTGTTTGCGTTCTTCCGGTGTCAGGGCGTTTAAATTCCTGATAAAACAAGAGCATTTCTTCCTCGGACACTTGAAAATGACCGCATCTTTTCGGATCTTCCATTTAACGAGAGCATGACCGCAATACGGGCAGAAGTATTTAGCCTTGCTTTCACGTCTTGAACGATGGGTAACGCTCAGGGAATTGCAGATTTTGCACCTGACCTGAGATGCTTTTTTACCATCGTTGATGTAGAGGTAACGGGCCGGAGCGCCACACTTTTCGCAAGTGCAGTAAGAAGGCGGCACATAAGCGCCTTGATAACGTCTGACGGGAGTAAGGTCTTTGCCGTGTTCCAGTTTGTAATCATGCTTGAGTTGCCGCCAGTCGAGTTCGGGAATAACTGTTTTGAGCAATGGTTCAGACAGCGGCGGTGCCGCATCAACCCGGAAATTACGGTAGTGCGGCGGTTTCTTCTCAGGTTTGAATTTGATGTCGTGTCGTTCCCCGTTGAGGACTTCATGGATGATCGTGACGGCGGAATAAAATTCATTGATTGTCAGGCGACGGCAAAACCATTTTACAAATTTTAAAATAGAATTTTTCAAGTGGAAGCTCCAGTGATTTCGGATACGGAATTATGGGTGAAAAAGCTTTCACTTGAATATCAAAATTCAGTAAAATAAAGGGGATAAAAGAAAAATCTCCATAAAAGACTAAAAATTAACAAGATAAATAGAAGGTAAAGTCAAAATTTTGACAAAACGCAAGGGACAACAAGGAGGCAAAAAGCATGAGTGGTTTTAAAACTGTATTTAAACGTGAACTGAAAAGTTATTTTGCCACGCCAGTTGCGTATGTATTTCTGGTGTGTTTTCTGTTTTTTTCCGGTTATCTGACTTTCCGACAGGGATTCTTTTTGATGCGCCAGGCGGATATGCGCTTATTTTTTGGAAACATCCCGTTACTATTTATTTTTGTAGCGCCTTCCATCTCCATGCGTCTATTTTCAGAAGAATTTAAAAGTGGTTCATTTGAGCTTCTGCTGACTCTGCCAATAACGGTTTCAGCTGCAGTATTGGGAAAATTTTTCGCTGCGTAGACTTTCGTCGCTACCGCATTACTTCTAACTTTTCCAATGCCCTTGACGGTGGCGTATCTCGGCAATCCCGATGTCGGACTGATCTTTTCCGGATATTTCGCCAGTATTTTGCTTAGCGGAGCGTGTTTGGCAATCGGAATATTTTTTTCATCCTTAAGCAAAAATCAAGTAATCAGCTTCATTCTTGCAGTAATATGCTGTGCTTTTTTTATTTATTCTGGTATGCCTACGGCGCAAACTTATTTAAGTTCGATTCTGCCGATTCCCTTGTCAGAAAGTGCGGCATCTCTGAATTTCCTGGATAATTTTATGCCGCTGGTCAAAGGTATGGCTTCACTGGGGAGTGTTTTGTATTTTGTTATTGTTATTGCCGCTTGGCTTTATGCCTGTTGCCTGGTGGTTGAAGCAAGGAGGAACGGATAATGAAAACTTCGATAAAAACTGTTATTGCAGTTGTATTTGTCCTTATAACAATGTTCTGCTCCGCATGGCTGGCTCAGTCATTTTTTAAAGATGCCAGACTGGATGTGACTTCTGAAAAGATATATACCATTTCTCAGGGATCCAAAAATATCCTTGCTAAACTCAATCAGCCAATTACCATAAAATTGTTTTACGCTCGAACAGCTGCTTTGAAAGGTCCTGACCAAATAAAGTTCTTTAACGATTATTATGAATTTGTCAGTTCCCTGCTTAAAGAATATGTGAAGGCTGGAAACGGCATGATTAAGCTTGAAATCATTGATCCGCGACCGTATTCAGACGAAGAAGCCGAAGCTTTGCGTTACGGTTTACGCAAGTTTCCGATTTCCGCTGAAGAAAACTTCTTTTTCGGACTGGCAGTGAAGACTCAATTTGGCGTAACCAAAACTCTGGAGTTTTTTTCGCTTCAGAGAGAGCGTTTCGTCGAATATGATATCAGCAGTTTGATTGACAGTGCCATAAGCCGTCGCAAAAGTAAGCTCGGTGTAATGAGTTCTCTGTCGATAACCGGTAGCAATATGAGCCCTTATATGTTGCAAATGATGAGGATGCAGGGACAGCAGCCGGCAATGCCCTGGGGCATAATTGAACAGTTGAAACAAAAATATGAAATTGTCAAAATTGCTGCGGATGTTGAAAAGATTGAAGGCGTTGATATGCTTCTAGTCGTCCATCCCAAAAAATTGCCGGAAAAGACCCTTTTCGCGATAGATCGATT
>Ga0172377_10006365_pt1 | contig 12157 bp, 6 predicted proteins | sample Pumphouse3metaG_FD_119749 | JGI IMG/M metagenome (GOLD analysis project Ga0172377, IMG submission 119749) | Leachate microbial communities from a municipal landfill in Southern Ontario, Canada - Pumphouse #3 metaG | ecosystem: Engineered > Solid waste > Landfill > Unclassified | place: Canada... | reverse complement strand
GAACTATTTGGTGTAATCATCGGATTATTATATTTATACTTTGAATATAAAGGAAGTATATATTTATGGATAGTGGGTATAATAATGCCCATTATCTATATTAAAATATATTATGATGCAGGGTTGTATGCAGATATGGGCTGTAATATTTATTATTTATTAGCCAGCTTTTACGGATTAGCAGTATGGATGCTACCAGGTCGTAAAACTAAAAAGTTGTCAAAAGAAAATTCGAAACAAACAAAAGAGCTGAAAATTTCTCATGTTCCTTTAAAATCCTGGATTCCACAAGCAATGATATCAATAGTTGTATTTTTTATAATGGTATATGTTCTAAAAGCTTATACTAATAGTAATGTTCCATCCTGGGATAGTTTTACGACCACATTAAGTATAATTGGTATGTGGCAGCTTGCACGTAAGTATATCGAGCAATGGCTTACATGGATAGTAGTAGATGCAGTAAGTGTTGGTCTATATTACTATAAAGGACTATATTTGACCGCTATTTTGTTTTTTATATATACATTAATATCTGTTGCCGGTTATTTAAAATGGCAAAGTATGATGGAAAAAGAAACTATATCATGTTAGAGAAACATTTTGATGCGGTTATTATAGGCAATGGCTGTTTCCCAAATTCAAAAAGAGTTCGTAATCTTATAGATAAAATTAAGATCCGTATTTGCTGTGATGGGGGAGCAAATACATTTATATCAGAAGGTTATATCCCAAATCTTATAGTGGGTGACGGAGATTCCCTGACTCCGGAAAATAAAGAAAAATATTCTTCGATTTTTATCCAGATTTCTGAACAGGAGACTAACGACCAAACCAAAGCTATTAAGCAAACTATTTCTTTACTTAAGCAGAAATACAATATTTCGCATCCCAGTATTCTTATAGTTGGTGCAACAGGTAAACGTGAAGACCATACCATAGGAAATATAAGTTTATTAGCAACTTATATGCCATTAGCAGACATAATTATGATAAGTGACTACGGCTATATAGAGGCTGTAGATTCCAGCGGGCAATGGGAATTACCTTTGGGAAATGAAATTTCTATTTTTAATATAAATGCCACAGATTTCAAAAGCCAGGGACTTCAATATCCATTATATGATTTTGATCAGCTATGGCAGGGAACATTAAATAAAAATATTTCCAAAACTGTTTCGATAACCGCCAAAGGTCTCTTTATCATCTATATCAGTTTTAACAGAAACTTTTAGTGGACTATTTCCTTTTTATTATATACAATCGTACTCCTATATTACTCATTTCGTAAAATGAAGATAATTATACGCAAAACAAGTAATGTGTTATATAAGAAATCTGCTCTTTTGCAATAGATAAAACATTATGAAACATCTATGACGTAAAAAAGACGTTCGAGAGAATGAAAAAGTTAGATACTATGCTGTATCTTTGTTAAAAAGCAAAAAACAAGGAATATTAATTATCTTTTGTCAGGTTGTATTCAGAGGATGCGGCATAGACGTAAACAAGAACATCGTTGTCGCCACCATAAATGGCGAAGGAATAAAGAAGGAAACAAAGGAATTTGGAACCTTCACGAGTTCATTGACAAAAATGAAAGACTGGTTATTGTAGAAAGGTATTACACATGTAGCCATGTAAAATACGGGAGTCTATTGGAAACCGGTATACAATGTATTGGAACCATGCGGAATAATAGTATGGATCGTTAATGACATTGTATAAAATATTTACCGGGACACAAGACAGACAAAAAGGATAGTGCATGGATATGCAAATTACTATTGTCCGGATTGTTAAAGCCAAGTTATATTCCACCAAAGAAGCAGAGGGAATTAGGAGCTGATTATATAACTATAAGACAAGAACAAAGGCGTAAATCATACCTAAAAAAAGAGCTGGAAAAACTTGGGTATAACGTAAAAATTCTAAAATCTGCTGTTTAACAGAAAATAAAACGAAGGTCGATTTTTACTGGCGACCTTTGTCTAAAGATAACAATTAAGCCGAGTATGAAACTGATCTTAACAGCTAAGCGGCCAAGACTGTGACTTATTAGCACGAGTATGAAATTTTAATTTTCTTAGCTGTTGTAAAATAATAAAGCCGATTCAATAATCTCGCATTTATTTTTTAATGAGTGCTATCTTTGATTTTGTCTAAACTATAAACATAAAAACAGAATAGGTTGAATATTAACTATTTAGAAAGAAATTACTTATTAAAAATTTACGTATGAAATTAGCAATAGATTTGGGAGGAACGAATATTCGTATCGGTCAGGTGGCGAATGGTAAAATTATAAGTAAAAAATCAGTAGCATGTCTTTCTTCCGGAACAGAGAAACAGGTATTATCTCAACTTTTCAGTCTTATCGAAGGTGAATATAATAAGGATGTTTCAGGTATAGGAATAGGTGTTCCTTCTGTAGTAGATCATGTAAAAGGTATAGTATATAATGTCGCTAATATTCTATCATGGAAAGAAGTTCCTTTGAAAGATATTCTACAGGAGAAATTTTCTGTACCTGTGTTTGTTAATAATGATTCGAATTGTTTTGCTCTGGGCGAAAAACTTTATGGTGAAGGAAAAAATTACGCAAACCTTGTAGGAGTTACTTTGGGTACAGGTTTGGGAGCAGGTGTTATAATAGATAATCATCTTTATTGCGGGAATAATACCGGAGCGGGAGAGATAGGTTCGTTACCTTATCTGGATTTGGATTTTGAACATTATTGCAGTAGTTCTTTTTTTCATTATTATAATACTAAAGGGAAAGATGTGTATATTGAAGCATTAAATAAAAATCAGAATGCGATGAAAATATGGGATGAATATGGAAAACATTTAGGTGAATTAGTGAAAGCTATACTCTATACTTATGATCCCAGTGCCATTATTTTTGGAGGTAGCATTTCTAATGCTTTTCCTTTTTTTATTAATTCATTGCGTAATATAGTCAAAGATTTTCCTTATGTAAATTCTTTGAATAATTTACATTTATTAAAAACAAAAGATACGGATATAAGTTTATTGGGTGCCTCAGCTTTATAAAAAGAACTTGGTATAATTAATTAGGAACCTAGGATATAAGTTTATTTGGTGCGTCAGCTTTTTAGCTATGATACGATTAATATTGCTTACCGATTTTACTGAAGCCTTTGCGAGATATCTTCTACGAGGTATCTTAAAATATTCAAAAGGAAAGAAAGAGTCTTGGATAGTATGTCGTATGCCTCCTTCTTATAAACAGAGAATTGGTATATCTGGTGTTGTTAATTGGGCGAAAAAATGGAAAGCTAATGCTATTATAGGTCAATTTGATATAAAAGATGATGTAAGTTTTTTTGCCAAAAATGGTATTTTAGCATTGGCTCAGGATTATAAAACAAGGTTTTCTAATATACCTAATATAACCAGTGATTATCACAAGGCCGGTCGTATTGCGGCTGATTTTTTTATAGGAAAAGGATACAAAAATTTTGCCTTTTTTGGTTATGAAGATGCAGTATGGTCTTTGGAAAGAAAAGAAGGTTATTTTGAAGGTATTCGTGCTCACGGGTTAGCAGAAAATTTTCATGAATATAATAACAATAAAATTGATAATTTATGGTATTATGATTCTGAACCATTAATTACCTGGCTAAAAGCACTGCCATTGTCGACAGCCCTTTTTGCCTGTGATGATAATCAGGCAATTAAAATTACAGAAGTGTGTCGCACTATAGATATTAAAATACCTGAAGAAATTGCTGTTTTGGGTGTAGATAATGATACTGTAGTTTGTAATCTTTCAGATCCTCCAATTTCAAGTATACAAATGGATGTAGAAATGGCAGGGCTTGATGCTGCAACATTGATAGATCAAATGTTAAAAGATGAAAAGACAATACCTCATGATATATTTATAAAACCTTTAAATATTGTGAATCGTATTTCGACCGATTTATATCCTACCAGAGATCCTTATGTCTTAACTGCAATAAAGTATATTCATAAAAATATTGCTGAAAAAATAAATGTAACGGAGATTGTTGCTCAGGTACCATTATCGCGACGTTTATTGGAAAACAGGTTTAGAAAAGAAACGGGACAAGCTATTTATCAGTATATACTAAAACATAAAATAGAACGTTTTTCTCAACTTCTTCTTTTAAGTGATAAACCTATATCGGAGATAGCTACAGAAGTTGGCTTTTTTGACTATAAGAATGTAGCCAGAAAATTTAAATCTATTAAAAAATGTTCTCCTTTGCAATATCGGTCACAAAATAAAGTGTCTTAATAAGCAGATTTTATGATACCTGGAGGTGTAACAGCGAATTTTATGTGAATATGAAAGGAAAATGTACAATAAAAAATACAGTGTCAAAAAGAAAAAATTATTGATAATAGGTTATTGGAAACGTAATATTTTAAAGACATATTTACCTGCCAGTATATTATATCTTCAGGAATAAATAATGCGAAACAAAACATTTTTGTTTCGCATTATAATAGTTTTGTATGGGTAGTTATTCTATACTATTGAGTAGGTCTGTTTTCCCATCATTAATAATTTTGAGTATCAGTTCTCCAAATAAAGTATTTCTCATTTATTTGTTATATGTAAGAGTTTCTTCAATGATACTGTTTTATTATTGACCAGCGGATGAGCCATAAATCCTATAAAAATCATATAAATTACGAAAACAGCAATTAAAAGCATGGCAATGCGTAGATTAGTAAAATCTGCTATAACACCTACGAGTAATGGTCCGATAGCTCCGCCTACAATTGCTGAACAAAGTATTCCGGCAAAGGAACCAAGATGGCTCTTTGTGGAATTTAAAGCTAATGAAAAGATAATTGAATACATCATCGAGATGCTAAATCCCATTGCCGGCAGACATATTACAGCAATATCTTTAGAACCATAGAGGGATAAACCTAATAGAATCAATGTTATGTATCCCGAATATCGAAGTAACTTTTTGCTGTCAATTAATCTTAATAAAATCATACCAATAATACATCCTATTGTCATGGATCCCCAGAAAAGACTGACCAGATGTGCACCTTCTGTTTGTGGATTTATGCCATGTACCTGTGAAAGGAATGTTGTCATATATATGGATGTACTTTGTTCTGTTGCTACATAGCAGAAAATTCCAAGGGAGAATAACCAAACAAATCGTTGTTTAAAAAGTACGGAATAGGAATCATTATCTTCTTGTTTTTTGTTTGTAGTGATTTGTGGAAATTTACTAAGTAAAGAGGTTATTATCATAATTAAAAGTAATGCTGCAAAGACCCAATATAATGAAACCCAGGGTATATCATCGGGCGTTATTTTTCTTAGTAGATTAATTACAATATTATTTGTTTGTGTTACATTATCAGCACTTAAATTTTGTACTAAATATGAGTAAAACAATGGACTTAAGAATGATGCTACTCCAAAAATAAATTGTGCGAGTTCTGCTATAAATGCATAATTTTCTTCTCCTGCGACTGTTCGTTGTAACGGGTTGAGTACAGTTTGTAGCATAGCCATTCCTAACCCTATAATAAAGCAGGATATAAGTAACATTGGATAAGAATGTATGCAGGCAAAAACTAATGTGGCTATAAATTGTAAGATGAAAGCTACAACGAGTACTGTTTTTTCACCATAACGATCTATCATTATACCTGCAGGTATAGACATAATAGCATATGCTATAAAAAAAGACGTTGGAATAAATCCCGCTAAGGCTAAATTCTCAAGATTGAAATTATTTATAATATCAGGAATTAGGGGACCAAGGATGTTCGTGATAAATGATATAGTAAACCAAAAGCACATTATTGTACTTAATAATAAGATTCTACGTTTCATATTATATATTTTATAGTATTTATTGTATCAATGATAATAAGTGTTTTTGTTATTTGTCTTTCAAAAGACGTTATTTAATCTTATAAATGCGCAAGTTTTTTTAATACCGCATATCCCAATAAAATCAAATTTATTGGGATATGTTGGTGTGTTTGTACTTTTTGTGTAAAGGTATTTTAATTCATTTCTTAAAAACCTGATGTTTATAGTGGGTTCAACTTTTAATTTACATATCTTTATTATAATAATTATATCACAATAAGAGCATGCGCATCCGAATTCTTCTGATAATAGGATTTTTTTCATTAATTGGTTGTCTGAATTTATCTGCTCAGGATGATTTGTTTATTAATAAGATTCTTTTTACCGGTAACGATTCACTGATATCAAAATCCCTTTTAATGCAGACGAATACTAGACCCCGGTCTTTTTCACAGAAGTTTACATTCTGGAAAAAAGGAGAACGTTTTTCAGGTTCCACATTTGAAGAGGATATTATAAAACTAAAAAAATACTATCAGAAAAATGGTTTTTTAAGTCCGGAAATTTCATATCGGTTACTACCTAATAAAAAAAAGAGAAAGCTCAATATTAAAATAAATATAAAGGAGGGACCGGCGGTTATTATCAGCAAAATTTATTACAGGTTGCCAATCGATGGAAAGGATAATCAAGGTTTCCATTCTATTGAAAAAAAGATGCCTTTAAAAACTAATATGCGTTTTCGTGATGAAGATGTTATTGCCACTGAGAAAATTATCTATGATTATTTTAGTAAAAACGGTTATCCGTTTATACGGGTGAATACCAATATCAAATTAAATCAGGACAAACAAACGTCTGATGTTGTGTTTGATATTGTACCCGGGAATAAAAGCTATATTGGTGATATAAAGGTTCAGGGCGATTCTCTGATATCTTCTTCTTATATTGGTGATTACATAAAACTAAAAGAGAATGATATTTTTACTCAGGCCAAGCTGGAGAAAACTCAGGAGGAATTATATGATATGTCACTATTTCAATATGTAACTATCAGAGCCATGATGGATAGTGTGAGAAATGATAAAATTCCAATTTTAATTCAGGTTAAAGAATTGCCGCGTTGGTCTGTGGAAACTGGCCTTGGATATGGGACAGAAGATAAAGTGCGGGTTTCTATGTTGCTAAAACGTCTTAATTTTCTGGGGGGAGGACGAACTTTAATCGTAAAGGGCAATCATTCTTATTTTATTCCTTTGAACCTGGAAGTTAAATTTATTCAACCACATATCTGGAGTAAAAATATAGATCTTATACTAAATCCTTTTTTTTCAAGGGAAAGGGAGGATAGTTATGATGTGGACAGATGGGGAACTTCTTTTACTTTTCAAAAAAAATTAAAAAATAAATCATCAGCCTATTTTTCCTATACTTATGGAAAGGACAAGGTAAGTATGACCAACGGAGATCTTACAATAGATGATGATGAGATCGAGGATCTGAATAACACGAAATCGGGGATTACTTTTGGATATAATAAGAGTGATATAAATGATATGTTTTCGCCCACCAAAGGATGGAAATTTTCGGGAATGGCAACTTACATGGGGATTGGTTTTAAAAGTCAGTTTCATTACTACAAATTAATAACTGAAGTAGACTATTTCCATCCTATTGGCAATAATGTGGTTTTTGCAGGCAAGCTGAAAGGCGGGATTATGGAGCCAACTCAGGGTGATCTGCAAACACCTATAGAAGATAGATTTCTTATCGGTGGATCGTTATCTTTAAGGGGATGGGGACGTCACCAGATTTCACCTGTGGATGAAGAAGGCAATAAAATCGGTGGAAACAGCATGATAGAAAGTAGTATGGAATTTAGATTTCCTCTGTTTGGAATATTTTCAGGAGTTACATTTATGGATTTTGGAAATGCCTGGCCGGATTCATGGAACTTTGAATTGGGTAACCTAAAATATGATGCAGGTTTAGGATTACGGGTGAAAACTCCGGTTGGTCCTATTCGACTGGATCTGGCTACTCCGGTATTCTATGGAAAGTTAAGCACTCAATTTTTTATAACAATTGGGCATGCTTTTTAATGAGAAAAGTTGAGAAATGAAAAAAACGCTTAAAATAGCAGGCTTTTTAATGGCAGGACTTCTGGTTTTGCTAACAATTATTTTGTTTGCTATTTCCAGCGGAAGTTTTAATAACTGGATAGCTGATAAAGTAACACAAACAGCCAGCCAGCAGATGAATGGAAAACTGAATATTGAAAATATTGAGGGGAATATTTTTTCGCATTTTACGATAAATAAATTAAGTCTGCAACAAAAAGGGAAAGATCTGGTTTTACTGGATAAGCTGGAAATAAAATATAACCCTTGGGCTGTACTTGACAAAAAAATAAAGATTGATTTAATTCACATAAAAGGACTTTCTGTTATTTTGAAACAAGAAAGCGACAGCTTATGGAACCTGCAAAAATTGTTTCCGCAAAATAATGACATTAATAATGATAATAATAATGATTCCCTGCCGGATTCTTTTTCATGGATAATTGATCTTGAAAAGGTTCAGATGAGTGATTTTGAAGCTTCCATAGAATCTATAGATACCAGCAAACTGATTCCACATTCGCTAAAGATGGATTTTTCTTTTTCTTATGCAATGTCAGGTAACAGGATGAATCTGAATTTGGATGAATTTAAACTTTCAACTAAAAACCCATCTATTCAGATAAATAATTTTAAATTTCAGGCAGGTCTTGCTGATTCAGTATGTAGCTGGAAAAATATGAAACTTCAACTCAACAATACCAATATTTATTCGGCAGGATCTATTCCATTAAATCAGCCTGGTAATTCAGAATTTACACTAAAAGCTTTACCCCTGGATTTTGATGAACTCAATGACTGGTTCCCCATGCTTTATGGCAAGCCACAGATTGAATTGCAGGTAAGCCATAAATTAAATAAAAGCAATATAAATTTTAAACTTACCCAGAAAAGTCAAAGCATTACAATTTTGGGTCAGCTTGCAAATATAACGAGTATTCCCACTTATGAGTTTGCAATGAAGATTGATAGTCTTAATGGTGAGTACTGGACTCATAATAAGGCGTTAAAATCAAATATTAAAGGAAGTATTGATTTTAAGGGCAGGGGATTTGATTTGAACAATAGTAGCCTGAATGTAAAGGCTCATTTTCCTGATTTGAAATATTCCAATTATGAAATTAACAATTTCCTTTTGTCTTTAGAAAAAGAAAAAGATAATCTTGACGGTACAGTGAAAGTCCTTACCGTTTATGGTGATATGGATTCTAAAGTCCATTTTAAAAAGATATTTACAATTCCTGAATATAAGGCTTTATTGGAGCTGAAGCGTTTTAATATGGCAAAATTAACCGGGAACGAAAAGTTGCAATCGAATATAAATCTTAGTTTACAGGTTTACGGACAAGGGATTGAGCCTGGTAAGATGAAGGCTAACGTCCTTTTACAATCCGAAAAATCAGTTTTGTTTGATTATCCTATTTCAAAATTAAAAGCAAATTTAGACCTTAATAAAGCAAAATTTAGCGGTAATCTGATGGCAAATTCTATTCCGGGTAATTTGAATGCACAAATTAATGTTGAACAACTTTTTTCAAATCCAAAATATACTTTTTACGGTACTCTCCAAAATATTGATATTGCAAAAATCACAGAAAACGATGCTCTGCAATCGAATATTAATCTTACTATCCGTGCTAAAGGCACTGGGATTGATCCCAAATCTCTTATTGCAGAAATAGAAATGCAATCCGATTCTTCAACTATTTTTAAAATGCCGGTTAATGATTTTTCCTCAAGACTAAATTTAAATGGAGAGAATTATTTATTGAATGGCTTTAATATAGAAACTCCTTTTATTTTAATCAGGGCCAGTGGACATGGCAATTTGGGAAAATCAAATAATATTGCTCTTAGCATTGATTCTAAAGACATACAAACGCTTACCTCTGTTATAAATCAAAAAGATTTGCATTTTGCAGGCCAGTTTACAGCTGATGTTACCGGTTCTTTAGATTCCCTCAATTTTTTATCCAAACTTAATATTGAAAAATTTAGATTCGATTCTATTCAGGTTGGAAAAATTAAAGGTTCTTCAGATATGTCGTTTTCTACAAATGGCAATTTCGGTTGGGTAGATTTGCAATTAAACGAAGCTAAATTTCAAAAGCTGGAGGTTAAAACGATTAGTCTTAAAAGTGAATTGAATAAGGGAATAGTCAATAATGACTTTACATTTCAGTCTTCCGATAGTTTGAAAGGTGAAATTTTATCTAAACTATATTTGGGTAAAATCCCAATTCTTTACCTTCCCGAAATTAATTTGAATGTATACAATAACAATTGGATTGGTGGCAGTGATAATAGCTTTATCAGCTTTGGTCATGATTCCATTGAAATTAACCGTTTGTCGGTTACATCGGGGAAAAGTGCTCTGAGTGCAAATGGCATTTTCGCTTTTCGTGGTACCGAAAGTCTTGATCTTAAAATAGAAAATTTTAACCTGTTGCAGATTCCCGAATTAAGTATTTTCCCTTACCGTTTTTCGGGAAATATTAATGCTTTATTAGACATTACAGGTACTGCAGAAAAACCGGTTATTGAGGGAAATTTCAATATAAATAAACCGGAAATGGATCAACTCAACTATAGTAGTTTTAATACTTCGATAAACTATGCTGATGAGGATCTAAAAATTGTGAGCATTTTAAAGAAAAATGAATCCCCTTTAATTTTTGCCAACATTAAAATTCCTGTTCATTTTTCTTTTGCTGATAGCATTTTTATTCGCAGCAATAGCGAGTTAATGCAGGCAGATATAAATATCGACCAGTTGGAACTTTCTGAATTTACACCCTATATCCCGATAAAGGGTATGGAAGCAAAAGGTTTGCTGAGTCTAAATATGAATATTGCCAATACTATTAACAATCCTAACGTAAAAGGGAAATTTAAACTTTCCAATGGATTAGTTAACTATAAAAAACTGGGGATTGATTACAATAAAATTGAGATACGAAGTCAGCTGAACAATAATCTTTTTAGTCTTGATAGTCTTCATCTCTTTTCGGGTAAAGGAAACCTGAAAATGGATGGTTCTGTTGAGTTTGATTCTCTTTTAAACGGGAAAGTTAAAAAGATAGATTTGAATTTACGTGGCAAAAACTTTAGAGCTTTTAATTCTGAAATGATTAAGGCGGTAATCGATGCAGATTTATCGGTAAAAGGGGATGACGATCATTCTGTTTTTAATGGAAACCTTTCTATTTTGAGCTCTACTTTAAATGCAGATCTTTTGTCTAAAGAATATAGTGGCGTTTCTGAAGATTTTGAGCAGCCTTTGTTGGTTAAAGCCCGGGAAGAGGCTCAGTCTAATGAAAAAGTTATACAGCAGACTTCTGAAAAGACAGAAGAAAAGGCGGAATCAATTAAAATTAATTATAAAATTAAAAAGGATTCCATTTCTAAAGCATCTCCCGATATTTATAAGAATCTAACCGGACAATTCGGAATAGATATTCCACGTAATTCATGGATAAAAGGTAAAAATATGAATTTTGAATTAGCCGGAAAAGTAAAAGCTATAAAAGAGGGCGATCAGATTAATTTTTATGGTGATCTGAATATAAAACGAGGCTATTATAAAATTTATGGGCGCAAGCTTGAGGTTGAAGAGGGTAAGATTACTTTAACTGGTGGGCAGATAACAAATCCGGTGGTTGATTTCATAATTGCTTATAAATTTCGGGATCCTGAGAATCTTCTCAGAAAATTAAATCTAAATGTTTCAGGTCGTGTTTCTAAACCAAAAATTGAGTTTTATCTTGATGATGTCGCTGTAGAAGAGAAAGAGGCAATTTCGTACTTAATGTTCAACAAAAGTCCTGACCAGCTGGATACCAGAGAAACCGCTTCAGCAAACAATAGCAATGCTGATATTGTCAAAGATATGGCTATAGGTCAATTGTCAAATGCAATGAAGGATGTTTTGCAATCGTCGTTTGGTCTGGATGTGTTTGAATTTTCGGGAAAAGGCGGAGGAACAAAAGGCAGTGTTTCAATTGGTAAATATATTACCAATAACCTTTATTTAAATTACGAACGATCTTTTTCTCTTGATAAAAAAGATAAAATAATTGAACCTGAAAAAATATCAATGGAGTACCAGATTTATCGTTCTCTGTTTTTACAGGCCACCAACCAGGGTACAAACTCAGGTTTTGATTTTATTTTAAAGTGGAAATGGAAATAG
>Ga0172377_10006362_pt1 | contig 12163 bp, 9 predicted proteins | sample Pumphouse3metaG_FD_119749 | JGI IMG/M metagenome (GOLD analysis project Ga0172377, IMG submission 119749) | Leachate microbial communities from a municipal landfill in Southern Ontario, Canada - Pumphouse #3 metaG | ecosystem: Engineered > Solid waste > Landfill > Unclassified | place: Canada... | reverse complement strand
GTTACAACTGGTCCATCTTATTTTCCTCTTAACGTAATCAGCACTGTTGAAGGGAGCGTTGATTATAATCCAATTGAAAGTAATACTGGTTATGTTATTAGCGGATCAAATTACTCAAATGGTAGTAATTACAAAACAGGAGATATTCGTATTTCGCACTATTCCATTAACGATATTTATCGTGCATTAAACGGAACATCTTATTCAGCAACATATGATTTATCTAAATTAGAAATTTTAACCCGAACACAAAATTCAAATGGTTACGTGCGAATTAGCGATAGCGATAACAGCGCCAATACCAGCGTTCATGCTGACTTAAGCGGAATTTCAAAGGTTAGTTATGATAATGCGCAGTTAAATTTACAAAAATATATAAATTCAAAAGCTTCTCTTCATAAAGTTCTATCTGAAAACAACACAAATAACTACATTTATGGTCTTCACTTTATGGATGCTGCAATCAGTACGAGTAAACTTATAACAGCAAATGACATATTAATCGATCATACAACATATAATAACTATCAAATGCCTCAAGATTCTATTGATTTTAGAGTCCGAGATAAAGGTTTTATTAATTTTTTCTCTGGAACATATTTCCCTGGGAACTTATCATTTTTCTCTCTTAATCAAATTTTTAGAAGTACAACAAGTCCATATAACATTACAGCAATTAAACAAATTAGTAAGATTTATGGTAATGGTGTTAATTCTGATCCATTTATTTATTACTATAGTGATGGAACTTATTCTAATGGAACGGGAATAAGCGGAACTAATTATTCATCAACTCCACTTTTTGATTTATCGTGGATTAGCGATCCAACTATGCCACTTTCTCCTTCGACTTCAGGAATTATTGAAAACGCGGTTTATTATTTTGAAATACCTTGTAACGATGGAGAGTATGCACTAGGCTCTGTTAGTGGAAAAGATGGAGCATATCTTATGTATCTTGATATTTCTGCAAACTCTCAAGTAATTGATAGAACAAGTGTTACTGAATATATTATTACGACCAACTCAGTTTATGGATATCCTTTAGGCGTTGCGTTTGTTTCTTCTTCAAGCGAAACAGTGAATCCACTCAATTCGGTGGCTATTTCTTTAACAGATACCTTTGATGGTAAACTAACCTTAACTAAGCTTAATACCACAATTACAATCACTGGAACAAATAGCGATTTATATACACCAGTATACATAAGCGATGATTTAAATTTAGTTAAAGGTACCGACCCGCCTACTAATCTTGTGGCGACCCCTATTTCTTTTGTAACTGATACAGTTAAACAACTAACGTGGATTGATTATAATACATCAACTTTAGCTACCACTAAAACGACTCATACAGCGACAACGATTAATGGCGTTACAACCTATACGACGACGGCAAATAACGGAACTGTAACTACTGGGTCTACTGCATATAATTCAAATATCGATGTAAGTAGTTTAACTACTAATGTTTTAAGTTTTTCTTATGTTCATACGACAGGAGCAACAATTAATTTTTCTATCATTTTTACTTATAGCGAATATTTAGCCGAAGATGGAATTAGTAAATATCAAAATATTACAGGTTATACAATCACAACAACTTCAAGCGAAAACCTTGATTTAAAGATAATTACTGTTGATAATTCTTACACCATTTTGGTTAATGGAAATACTCCAATCGCAAATGGTATTATTTCAATAATTGCTTCATAGAATTAGTTTCTAAATATAAAACATTTCTCAATTATTTAATTGTGAATTTTGGTGTCCTTAACTTATCAAAGTATCTTGCTACTTTAATTTTTAATTAATGTTATTATATTTAAGTATATTTTAGGAGATTAGATTATTATGAAAAAAATAGATGTTAATGCTCAAGCTCTTAATGGTGAAGAATTTACTGAGCTAATTCGTGATTACGCAAGCAAGCCACAAAATGTTATTTTACGACACGCTTTAAGCAAGACCGATATTCTTACAACTGTCAGTGATAGTAAAAATCGTGTAGAAGTTCAACCAAATTTTTCAATCGAAATTAAAACACTTCCAGTCGCAAATCAAAAGGCAAGTGGAAGATGTTGGATTTTTGCTGGTTTAAATGTTCTTCGTGAAGTAATTGCTAAAGAATGTAATTTGAGTAAATTTGAATTAAGCCAAAATTTTGTCGCTTTCTACGACAAACTTGAAAAAGCTAATTACTTACTTGCAAGTATTATAGATTTAATTGATAGCGAACCAGATGATCGTGTATTAATGCACTTGCTTGTTAATGGTGTTGGTGATGGTGGACAATGGGATATGTTCCGCAACCTTGTTGTAAAGTATGGTGTTGTTCCTCAATCGGTTTACGAAGAAACTTATCAATCAAGCAATACGCGCTATAGTGATCAACTTTTGAATTCATATATTCGTCAATTTGCTTACGAAGCACAAAAATTAACTCATGAAGGTAAAGATAAGAAAGAAATTGATATTCTTAAAGAAGAAGTTTTAGGAAAGATTTATGCTTTACTCACTAACTCATTCGGTGTTCCTCCAACTAAATTTGATTTTGAATACACGGATAAAGATGGTAAATTTCATGTAGAAAATGGTTATACTCCTGTTTCTTTCTTCAATAAATACATCGGAGAAAAAATCGAGGATTATGTTTCTTTAATTAATTCACCAACGAAAGATAAGCCATTTATGAGAAGCTATACAATTGACTATCTTGGCAATGTTATCGAAGGAAAATTAGTTACTCACCTTAATCTTCCAATGGAAAGAATTAAAGAAATAATTATTAATCAACTTAAAGATGGAAATATCGTTTGGTTTGGTAGTGATGTTGCTGCTTATGGAGATCGTACAAATGGTGTTTGGGATGATTTAAGTTATGATTTTATGTCGGCTTTCGGATTTGATATTAAATTTGATAAAGCCGCAATGCTTGATTATCATGCGTCTGCAATGAACCACGCTATGGTCATTACGGGTGTCAATTTAAAAAACGAAACCGCAACAAAGTGGAAGATTGAAAACAGTTGGGGAGATACAACTGGTGAAAAAGGATATTACATAATGTCTTCTAGTTGGTTCGATTCCTATGTCTATCAAGCAGTAGTTATGAAAAAATATTTAACCGAAGAAGAATTGGCTGCATATAATTCGAAACCAGTGGTATTAAATCCTTGGGATCCAATGGGAACTCTTGCTGATTAATTAAACTAAGTTGCCCTTAAAAGGCAACTTTTTTAGTAAAAATTCATATATTTATACGTTTTTTTATGGGAAATAATCTTATAAAAGTCATGAATATAACATATAATGAAATAGAGGTAGAATAATTATGAAATTCAAAGTTGAAACTTATAAAGATAATATTGTGTTTATTACTGTCGAAAATGAGAATAAATTAAAAGCTGTTTTTTCTAATTATGGCGCCGGTATGTACTCGTTAAAATATGATGAATTGCCACTTATTCTAGAAATTGAAGATAAGGAAGTTTGGTTAAATCATCCTAATTATTATGGCAAAACACTAGGAAGAGTTTGCGGAAGAATTCCATGTAATGGTGAAATAAATGGTGTAAAGTATCGCCTTGATGAAACTATGGCTAATTATTGTTTGCATGGAGGAACAACTGATAGTCTTTCTTTTAAATCTTGGACTTACGAAATTAAAGAATTTAAGAGTAAAATCAATGTTATTTTTATGATAAGTTCTAAGAACAAAGAGAATGGTTTTCCAGGAAACGCAAAGATTAAAGTTATTTATGAAATTTATAAGAATAATAATAATTTAAAGTGTATTTATAAAGCATCAACCAGCAACTCGACACTAGTTAATTTGTCAAATCACAATTATTACAACTTTTTTAATAGTAAAGATGTTAGTGACTACAGTTTAAAAGTTGCTTCTAGTAAGTATGGTGTAATTGATCAAACAACGTTTATTATAGGAACTGAAAGAGTCCCATGGTATCTTGATTTTGCTCGTGCTGCTAAGCTAGATAACCGTCTTACTTATCTCGAAAATAAAACTTGGATTAAAACTATTGATAACACCTTCTTATTTGATGAAGTAAATCCAAAGAAGCCCCAAGTCGTTTTTAAGAGTCCAGAGTTTAAATTAACTTTGTATACAAGCTATCCAACACTTAATATTTTCTGCGATAACTTTCACTATTTAACAAAATTCACTCAATTTAAAGAGATGGATAGCGGACGCCGTTCACTAGCTCTTGAACCACAATTATATGATTTCGATTTGAAGTCGCTTCGACTTAATAAAGGTCAAAAATATAACCATTTCTGGCTATTAAAACTTAAAGACTTAAGGAAGTAGTTTTCATGATACAAGATACTGTAAATGAACTTATATTGTATGCAAAATTTCATTTAAAAATGCAAGAGGCTGATACTCTTTATTTTAAAAATATTTTGCTTGGCGAACTTGGTTTATCATCTCCAAGTTTTTCGCCCGTTGATAAAGAACGTATTGCGAGTTATGACGTGCCCGATCCTTTAATCGATGATGTTAAAAAGTATCTTGTAAATGAACGAAAATTTGATGAGGTAGAAGCTGATTTATTTACCACTAAATTAATGGGTCTTCTTTCGCCAAATCCAAGTGTTGTTATTAATGATTTTAATGAATTAGAAAAAGAGTCTCCTAGAAAAGCTTTAGACTTTTTATATGATTTATCGATTAAAAACAACTATATTCGCAAGACCGATATTGATCGAAATATTGTTTGGGATACAGACTTTAGTGATAAAAATTTGGAAATTAGTGTAAATCTTTCTAAACCCGAAAAAAGCAATGCTGATATAGCTAAATTAGTTGCAAAAGTCGATTCGAAAGAAGAGAAATATCCTAAATGTTTATTATGCTTAGAAAATCTTGGTTTTTATGGAAATAAAAAACAACCAGCGCGTGAAAATATTCGCATAATTCCTGTTCGCTTGGGTGGTGAAGATTGGTTCTTGCAATATTCGCCATACGGTTATTATCATATGCATTGTATTTGCTTTTCAAAAGAACATTATAATATGGTAATTGATTACAATACTTTTATTCGCTTAATCAAATTTGTTGATCGTTTTCCTTGTTTTTTTATCGGTAGCAATGCTGATCTCCCTATTGTTGGTGGTTCTATTTTAAATCATGAACATTTCCAAGGTGGCGAACATCTGCTTCCGGTTATGAAAGCAAAGATTGAAAAAGAATATAAGATTAATAAGTATGTAAATACTAGACTTTATAAACTTGATTGGTACAATACAACTTTAATGATTGAAGGGAAAGATAGGGGTGAAGTTGCAAATTTAGCAACAGATATATTGGAAAAATGGCGAACCTATAAAGACCCTGTAAACGAAGTTTATGGCGTTGATTTTGAAGGCAAGCATAACACAATTACTCCTTCTATTCGTAAAGTAAATGATACATATTATCTCTATTTAATTTTAAGAAATAATAAATGCACGCCTCAGTACCCTGATGGAATTTTTCACGCTCATAAACAATACCATATGATTAAAAAAGAAGGTATTGGCATTATTGAAGCGATGGGGTTATTCATTCTTCCGGGTCGTTTAGTTCGTCAATCCAGTGAAATAAAAGAAGTTCTTGAAAGAAAACTTAATGACGCCGAAATTATTAAAACTTATCCAGATTTAGAAGACTTTATTCAAATGATTCATGATCTTTCTCATAAATATGATAAAGATAATATTAATCGAGATATTCGTAATTATATTAATGATGTATGTCGGAATATTTTAATTAATACTGCAGTTTTTAAAGACACAATTGTTGGTAAGCTTGGACTTGATAACTTTATTAGGAGCGTTAATTTATGATTAGTGAAAACGATTTAATTAGTAAGTTTGTAAGTATTTTTAAAAAAGAACCAGCATATTATCTTGATGCTGGAGGACGTTTTGAAATTTGTGGAAATCACACCGATCATAATCATGGTCTTTGTCTTGTCGCTAATGCTAGTTTAAGGATAGCTTGTGTAGCGAATAAAAATGAGAAAATGGTCAATATTCAATCAAAAGGATTTCCATTTATTTCATTTAATCTTGATAATCTTGAAATCAATCCAGCAGAATATTCAACAACCCTTTCTTTATGCAAAGGCATTCTTTTCAAAATGAAGAGTAATGGCTTTAAGATTGGTGGTTTTGATGTTTATATGGAAAGCGAAATTCCAGACGGTAGTGGTGTTTCAAGTAGTGCTGCTGTTGAATCTTTATTTGGTTTTTTAGTTAGTTATCTATATAATGATGGAAAGATTCCAAGTTTAGAAGTTGCAAAAGATGGTCAATTTAGCGAAAACAATTATTTTCATAAACCATGTGGTCTTTTAGATCAAATTGGTACTTCTTTTGATAGCAGTAACTTTATAGATTTTAAAGACATTAAAAATCCAATTGTTACGACCATCCCATTTAATTTACCGGTTACTTTGTATCTTATTAAATCGGCCGGCACTCATAGTGGTTTAACAAATCTGTATGCTGCAATTCCTGCTGGAATGAACGAAGTAGCGAATAAATTAGATAATAAAACTTACTTGCGAGATGTATCAAATGTTTTAGATGTTTATGATAAAATCGATAAACTTGATCTTGACGAACATGTTAAACATATCGGGAAGCATTTCTTTTTAGAGAATAATAATGTTCGTGTTGCTCGTCGAGCTATTGAAGAAAATAATCTTGAAGACTTTTTTGGGGCAATAAGAGCAAGTCAATATAGTTCGCTTCATAATCTTGAGAATACTTTTGTTAAAGGCGAATATAAGGATTCGCCTCAAGATATCATAGACCATGTTAGTGAATACTTAGGTAAAAATGGTGCCGTAAGAATTCATGGTGGTGGATTTAGGGGTACTGTTATTTGTTTTGTTAGAAATGATTTTACTGGTCAATTTGAAAAATATTTAGATAAAAATTACTTAAATCGCTATAACAAAGTTTACATTTCTTCTAAAGCAGTAAATTTCAAAAAGTTATAAGAAAACTCAGATAGAAGTCTGAGTTTTCTTTATTATTTCTTTATTTAAAGACGGATATTTTATATAATCTATGGGCTCGAGTGTCTTATCATGACTCACCACTCGTAAAATAAAACAGGAGGTTGTTTTTAGTTATGAAGAGGTTTTTCACAGTAAAGGTTATTACAACAAATGCGCTTATATGTGCTCTCTATGTTGTTTTAACACTCATTTCAGGTCCACTCGCCTTTTATGGCGGAAGTTTACAATTTAGAATTAGTGAAGTCTTAAATTTACTTGTTTTCTTTAATCCAATTTATACAATAGGTGTCGTGTTAGGCTGTTTGTTAAGTAATATTATTTCTCTTTATGGATGGCCAGATTTAGTTCTTGGAACATTTGCAACTCTTATTACTTGTCTTGCAATAATCGTTGTTTCCAAAACAATAAAAAGCTTATTAATTAGTAGTTTAATGCCGGTCTTGTTTAACGCATTAATTGTACCAATTGTAATATATTTATACGATACTAGCATCCCACTTATTAGCTTTTATTGGGTTAGTTTTATGTGGGTTTGTCTTGGCGAAGTGATTGTTTGTGGATTTATTGGTTATCCGCTTATTCTTACTCTCGCAAAGAAATATAAGGGTTTTTATGATATCATTAGTGCTACAAATCGTTATGATTTAAAGTGGTAGTTACCAATAGAATAGGATTAATATGAGCAAAGATTTTTACTTAGAAATATTACATGTTGATAAGAATTGTGGAGCGAGATATGGAATTTTACATACTCCTCACGGAAATGTTGAAGTTCCAATGTTTATGCCGGTCGGAACAGTAGGGAGTGTTAAAACATTAACTCCTGAAGAGCTTTATGCTATGCATAGCGGAGTGGTGCTCGCAAACACCTATCATCTCCACTTAAGACCGGGCGAAGAGATTGTTAGTAAAGCTGGTGGTATTCAAAGCTTTATGAATTATAAAGGACCAATGCTTACAGATAGTGGTGGTTTTCAAGTATTTTCTTTTGCAAAAAGTCGTGATATTAAGGAAGAAGGTGTTACTTTTAAGTCACACTTAAATGGCGATAAAATTTTCTTCTCTCCTGAAATCGTTATTGGTATTGAGGAAAAGATTGGTGCCGACATTATTATGTCTTTTGATGAATGCATCCCTTATCCTGCAACTTATAAATATGCAAAAGAATCAACAGAGCGAACCTTAAGATGGGCTGCAAGAGGTAAAGCAGTTCATAAGCGCGATGATCAAGCTCTTTTTGGTATAGTTCAAGGTGGAGACTATGAAGATTTAAGAAAATTATGCGCTGAAGAACTTGTTAAAATGGACTTTGACGGATACTCAATTGGCGGAACAAGCATTGGTGAACCAAAAGGAAAATGTTTTGAAATGATTGATTACGCAATTAAATATTTACCTAACAACAAACCTCGTTATTTGATGGGTGTTGGTAGTTTAGATTATATGCTTGAAGGCGTTGCAAAAGGTGTTGATATGATGGATTGCGTCCTTCCAACTCGTATCGCTCGTCACGGAACCGTGATGACTCATAATGGTCGTGTCAATATTAAAAACGAAAAGTACAAAGAAGATTTTACATCTCTAGATAGTGAGTGTGATTGCTATACTTGTAAAAACTATACAAAAGCTTATTTAAGACATCTTTATGTTAGCGAAGAGCAATTAGTTCAACGTTTATTAAGTATTCATAATTTACGCTTTTTAATTAGTGTAATGGAAGGCGCTAGAGTAGCAATTAAGGAAGATCGTTTCTTAGAATATAAAAATGAAGTTATCGCAAAATATGGCGATAAGCGAGGCTTCTAATATGGATATTGAGTTGTTTGATTATAATCTTCCTGAAGAGTTAATTGCTCAGGAACCAAGTAAAATTCGTGATGAATGTCGTTTGCTTGTAATAAATCGTGAAAAGAAAACCTATGAAGATAAAAAGTTTTTTGATATTTATGATTATTTAAATAAAGGTGATGTTTTGGTTCGTAATAACACAAAAGTTATTCCAGCTCGGTTATTTGCAACTAAAGAAGGAACCGGTGCTCAAGTTGAAGTTCTTCTTCTTAAAGATATTGGAAATGATACTTATGAGTGTTTGTGTGGAAATGCAAAAACTATAAAACTAGGAACGATTTTGCATTTTAAAGATGATATTTTAGTTGGTGATTGCGTAAAAGTTTTAGATGAAGGAATCCGTCATATTCATTTTAAGTACAAGGGTATTTTTCTTGAAGAACTTGATAAAATCGGTTTGATGCCTCTCCCTCCTTACATTCATAAACAAGTAGATGATAATAATAAATATCAAACAGTTTATGCAAAAGTCGAAGGCAGCGCAGCCGCACCAACCGCTGGGTTCCATTTTACTGAAGATTTACTTGCTCGTCTTGCTAAAAAAGGTGTCGAAATCGTTGATATTACTCTTAATGTTGGTCTTGGAACCTTTCGTCCTGTTAAAGTTAAAGACACAAAAGATCACATAATGCATAGTGAATTCTTCCATGTCAGTGAAGAAGCAGCCACTAAACTTAATAAAGCAAAAGCAGAAGGAAGACGAATTGTGGCCTGTGGAACAACAAGTGTTAGAACTCTAGAAGCAGTTTACACAAAATATGGAACTTTTAAGGCTTGTGCAGAAGATACTAAAATTTTTATTGAGCCAGGTTATGAGTATAAAGCGGTTGATGCTTTAATTACGAATTTTCATTTACCAAAATCGACTTTGATCATGCTTGTTAGTGCTTTTATGGGTCGTGAATTTACTCTTGAATGCTATAAGCATGCTGTCGGTGAACGCTATCGTTTTTTTAGTTTTGGTGACGCAATGTTTATTTATGGAAAGTATGACTACAAGAATAAATAAATACGCGTTATATTTTTATTGAAAAACTTTTAGTTATACATAGACATCTTGCTAACAAAAACAAAAAATCCTTAGACATTTTAATGCCTAAGGATTTTTATTAAACAATGTGCTTTTTAACCCAGTTATTAATGTTGATATCGCCATCAATTAAATCATATCCGTCGCTTTTTGGAACCAATAAATATGGTACATGATTTATCTTAAGTTTTTGAAAAATTTCCTTGTTTTCTTCGTTATCAAAGTTAATTTCGCGATACTTAATTTTATATTTATCCAACAATATTTTAGCGGTATGACAATGTGGGCAATTCGTTAAGGTTAGAAGGCTGATTTCATTAATTTCTATCATATATTTCTCCTTTAGACTAATAATTTATCACGAGTATAGATTATTAAAAAATTTAATGCTTTTGGATGCTTATTACTCTATAAAGAGAGATTAATGTGCTAAAATCTAGCCATGGATAAAATAAACTATTTTCATGAATCAATGAAAGATTATCGTGTATTGCGCAAAAATAACGGTAACAAAAAGCCAGACTTACTTATTCATATTTGCTGTGGAGCGTGTTCATGTTATCCACTTGTTTTTTTAAGCGGTTTGTTTAATATTACAATTTTATTTTCTAATTCAAATATATATCCAAAAAGTGAGTTCGATCTTCGCCTTCAAAACTTAAGAAAATATGTCGATATTATTAATACCAAATTTAATGATTCGATTAAAGTAATAGAAGATGAATATAATTATAAAGAATTTAGAAAAGATTTATTACCTTTTAAAAATGAAAAGGAAAATGGGAACCGCTGTCACATTTGTATCACAAAACGTTTAGTAAGCTTGTTCGAATATGCAAGACATCATGATTTTCATCTTGTAACGACAGTGATGTCAATTTCGCGTAATAAGGATGTTGATTTTTTAAATAAAACAGGTGTAGCGCTTAGTGCAAATTATAAGGACATTAAATATTTTGTAAGTGATTTTAAAAAGAATAATGGACAAGATTACGGAGTTCTTTTAAGTAAATATTACGATATTTATCGACAAGATTATTGCGGATGTGAATTTTCAGCAAAAGAAGAATAGTCTTCGACATATAAAAAGTATAAAGATGTATAATTATTAGTAATGTTTCTAGGAGAAATTATGGCATATAAGTATGATATTTTAGAGATTAGTGATCGTGCAAAAATTGATAAAGAAAACGGAAATATTGTAATTGATGGTTGCTTAGGAACTTTTCGAAACGATGCTCATACTTTAATTTCTTTTCCTAGTGTCACAGAATATTTAACAAGATGTAGTAACGAAAATTTAGATTACACACGCATTTTAGGTCCAAAAACTTTTGCAAGTGCTTTAGGACATTGGATATTTAATAAAGACTATTTAGAGATAACTAAGAATAAAAACATATTTACTGCAGCAACGATTGGTGGCACAGGCGCCATTTATGACATCTTTAAGTATTTTAGCGATAATGATGGAGCCGCGTTAGTGAGTGATATTTGCTGGCCAAACTATTTTACGATTGGGAAAAATACTGGTTTAGAAATATTTTCTTATTCACTTTTTGAAGAAAAAAGATTTAATTTGAGTGGATTAGAACTTGCTCTTAATGAAGCTTTAAAAACTCATGATCACATGCTTATTGTTATTAACGATCCTTGTCAAAATCCTACTGGATACTCTTTAACAAATGAAGAATATACAAGCATTTTTAGTATTTTAGATAGATATAATAATAATGCCAAAAGTGTCGATATTATTTTTGATACAGCTTACATTGAGTTTTATGCTAAAAAACCACTTTTATATGAGTTTTTAAAACCTAATTACAAGTTTAATGTTTTCCTCGCTTTCAGTGCCTCAAAAACATTTGGTATTTATGGTCTTCGTTTAGGTGCTTTACTTGGATTTATGAAATCAAAAGAAGAAAAGATTTTTGTGGAAAATTCGATTAGCGATATTGCTCGTGGTTCAATTTCATCTCCAAATGCTCAAGCAATAGGAACTTTGACCGCTCTTTTTAATAACGATAGAGCAGTTGAAAAGATGCGTGTTAATTTAGTAGAAGAAAAGACTTATTTAGCGGAAAGAGCAAGTAAGAGTATTAAAATAATAAAGTCTAATTCAATAGAATTCCTTCCTTTTGATTCTGGTTTTTTTATTACAATTATTTCGCCCAAGAATGCATATGCTCTTTGTGATCAATTAGAAAAGATGCATATTTACCTTGTCCCAATTAGTAATCAATTAATT
>Ga0172377_10006361_pt1 | contig 12163 bp, 9 predicted proteins | sample Pumphouse3metaG_FD_119749 | JGI IMG/M metagenome (GOLD analysis project Ga0172377, IMG submission 119749) | Leachate microbial communities from a municipal landfill in Southern Ontario, Canada - Pumphouse #3 metaG | ecosystem: Engineered > Solid waste > Landfill > Unclassified | place: Canada... | reverse complement strand
GAAGCTGGCCTTGCCGAAGTTGATGGCTAAATTGCCATCCTTATCATTACGGTAAGAAATCTTACCATTTTTGATTTCCTTAATAGCATCGCCGATGTTGTTGGTAACTGTACCAGTCTTCGGGTTAGGCATTAAGCCCTTAGGTCCTAAGACACGGCCCATTCTTCCTAAGAGACCCATCATATTCGGAGTAGCAACGATAACATCGAATCCGAACCAGTTCTCCTTAGAAATCTTGTCGAGCATATCCTGCTGACCAATGAAGTCAGCACCAGCAGCCTTAGCATCATCAACCTTATCAGTTATGGCTAAGATCTTCTTAGTCTTACCATTGCCATGAGGAAGAACAATAGTTCCTCTTAACTGCTGATCAGCCTGCTTAGGATCAATATTAAGTTTGAAGGTAACATCAATAGATTCATCCCACTTGGCAGTAGCAGTCTTCTTAACTAAATCACAAGCCTCGGCAGTGTTGTATTTCTTACCCTTTTCGATGAGCTTGACGGAAGCAGCATATTTCTTTGATAATTTCATTGTCGGTATCTCCTTTAGTCGATAATCTGCAAGCCCATTGACTTGGCAGATCCTTCGACACATCTCTCAGCAGCTTCAAGTGAATCAACATTGAGATCCTTGAGCTTGTACTCAGCGATCTTCTTGATGTCTTCCTTCTTGACCTTGCCGACAGCCACCTTAGCGTTCCCGCCACGATCAGCGCCTTTACGGCCCTTATCGAGACCGGCAGCCTTGAGCAGAAGATAAGTGACAGGAGTAGTCTTGAATGACATATCGAAAGTACGATCTTCATAAATGGTGAGAACACATGGAACAATCTCGCCCTTGCGGTTAGCTGTCTTGAGATTGAACTCCTGGCAGAACTTACCACCGATACCAAAAGGCCCAAGCTTCTGACCTAATTTGGCAGGGTTAGCTCCACCGCCTTCAGCACGAATAATCATCGATCTAGTGACTTTTTTCACGATTGATTCCTCCTTTGATTGAAATCACGTGTTGTGGTACTATCAGTCGTCACTGACTTCCCACTTAGTAGACATAGTAGTGCCTATAAAAAGGCATAAAATGCCTAACTTGATAAATTATACTAGTATAAAGATACTTATGCAAGGAATTTTTAATCCATTGCTTGAAACGGCTCTTAGCCTGTGGTATATTATCCCTTGCTTTGCATATAGCTTAGCTTACTTAGGTTCCGCTAGGGAGTCACACCCATGAACCCAAGGAAAACACAATAATTTCCAAAGGAGAAACAAACCAAATGAACAAAAATTTAGTTCAGCAGGTTACTGCTACTCAGATCAGAAACGACATCCCTGATTTTGTCGCTGGTGATACCGTCAGAGTTATGGTTACCATCAGAGAAAATAACAAGGAAAGACAACAGGCCTTCGAGGGCGTTGTCGTCAGCGTTAGAGGATCTGGAGCTAGCAAGACCTTCATCGTCAGAAAGGATTCTGCCGGTGTCGGTGTTGAAAGAAACTTCTTCATTAATTCACCCGTTGTAGCTTCTGTTGTCGTTCTCAAACATGGCAAGGTCAGAAGACATAAGCTCTACTATCTCAGAAACCTTTCCGGCAAGTCTGCTAGATTACAGGAAGTCATCCGCAAGGATAAGATTGCCAGCAACTTAGCTGCTACTAAGACCAATACCGATAAGAAAAAGGCTGCTGAAAGAGAAAAGAACAAGGCTGCTAAGGCTGCTAAGGCTACCGAAGCTGCTGCTACTGAAGTCAAAGCTGACGCTAAGACTGAAGCTAAGTAGTCAATTCTAAATCTATAAACTCATCTTATTCTCAAATTAACAAGTGACAATAAAAACCACTGCTCAGAAGGCAGTGGTTTTTTCTTTATAAATAATGTCTTTTCTTATATTATTTAAAAATGCTTGCAATAAAAAGGCCCGGCATTAGCTGTACCGGGCCCTTTATAAGGAGGAACTTATATTAACTTTTTTAGAAAAGTTACAGTTTAGAGATCAGCATCGAAAGTAGAATCAAAGGTGACTTCAGGATAGAGGGTTAATAAAGCAGATTCGAAAGTGGAAATAGCTTCCTTGTAAGTAGCAGTGCCAGCAAAGTAGCTGTGCATAGCATTCTGAATCTGTTCATTGCAGCCCTGATCGTAAGCAGACATTGCATTCATCTTGATATCAGAAGCAGTCTTCTGGAAGAGAGCAATATGGTTCTGTCCGCCTAAGAAAGCTGAGCCATAAGTAGAATCGGTAGCAATAGCATTCATAGCGGTCTTGTTGTTGCAATAATCTTCAGTCTCACGAGTGATCTTCTGAGCAATTGCTGAATCACAAGTCATAGATCTCATAATATCGCAGACATCAGACTTGTTATCAGTGCCGTTAGCAGCAGAGAGCCAAGTACCACCCCAATAGTAGTTAGCAGGTCCACGGCAGACACGATATTTGCCGAACAAGCCATTTCCTAACTCTTCTTTGCCACCATCCTTGACAGAAGTAGCAAGTGAATTGCCCTTTAAAGTGAAGTTAATACCCCAAGTTGAATAGAAGAATCCGAAGACATTTCCTTCCGGTCCCTGATCCTTGCCCCAATCAGAATCCCAAAGCTTAGTCTTGTGGCTATATTGAGAATCAGTATAATTCTTAGTCTGCTTGATCCAAGCCTTGATCTGAGGATCAAGAGTGATAACGCCATCAGAATTAGCCCAAGGCTGAGACATATTGTTGGAGAAAGTACGATAAGAATCATCATAGCCAGAAAGCATATAATGGCTCTTTGCCTTCATCTGAGTGGCAACATTATTGAACTTATCCCAGGTGCTGATCTTTTCCTGAACCTTATCAGGATCAGAAGTTCCTAAGACTTCTTCAGCAATATCAGTTCTGTAAGCATAAAGACCAGGAGTAGCCTGCCAAGAAACACCCTTGAGATATCCGCCCTTGCCAGCACGGCTATCAGTGGCAATGACCTTGGTGTAGTCATACATATCAGCTAAATCATTATCAGTTAAGCCTAATTCCTTGACGTTGATAGACTTAGAAGAATTAGCATACTTAAGAGCATAATCAGCTTCCATTAAGAACATATCAACCTTGTCATCAGCCTTAGTAGTAGAAGAGAACTGGTTGGCTAAAGCGCCATCCAAAGCTGTCTGATAAGCATTACCATCGTTGGAAACAATAGTGAATTTAACGGTATGTCCGTTCTTAAGAGTGAAAGTATCATCGCCGTTATCCTTAGCAATGTTAGGATAATAAGCTTTGAATTTTCCTTCGAATTCATTATTCCAGCAACGGATATTGATGACATTACCATCATCGGATAAAGTAACATGATCAGGTTTTAAGGCGACAGAAGAAGAGGTTCCATCAGTACCGCATCCACATAATCCCATACCAATCCCAGCAAGACCACATACTAGAGCGAGAACGTTACTTTTTTTCATAATAATTTTACCTCCCGTTTTCCTCTCTGTTTCATCCCGGCAATCGACTCAGCGACTAAGATCAGTGTCGCTTCGCTATCTGCCCTTTAGACCTTATCCGCTGAATTTCTAAGGGAGAAGTTCAGTTGTGTAAGGGCTTCCGTAATCGATTTCGAGAACATTATAGTTGGGCTCCAAGTGGAAAGTCAAGAAAAAACGATTTCGTATTTTGATTTTCAAAAACAAAATACAATTATATTGTATTTTAGGGAACAAAAAATTTTTTATTTTAAATTTTATAGTTGCTTTTTTAGGGCAATCATTTATACTAATTGTGTATTTACGAAACCGATTAAGTTAGCAAAAAGCCTAAAAAAAAGAGGTTTCACGCTAAGAAAGGGCATATTATTATGAAATTTGGTCACTTTGATGATAAAAGCCGTGAATATGTCATTGAAACCCCTCATACACCTCTTCCATGGATTAACTATTTAGGTGTTAATGATTTTCATTCTTTAATATCTAATACTTGTGGTGGCTACTCTTTTTACAAAGATGCCAAATTAAGAAGAATTACACGTTATCGTTATAATAATGTTCCTAGAGATATCTCTGGAAGATTCTTCTACATCAACGATAAAGGAACTATCTGGAGCCCTGCTTATTTGCCTTGTAAAACAGCTCTTGATTCCTATACTTGCCGTCATGGTCTTTCATACTCAATCTTTGAATCTTCAAAAAACGGTTTAGCTTTAAAGATCACTTGTTTTGTTCCCTTGAATGACAATTGTGAAATCAACAAAGTCGAACTGACTAACACCACTGGGAGAGAAAAGAAGTTTTCTTTTTATAGTGCTGTTGAATTTTGTTTATATAATGCCATCGATGATGCTAACAATTATCAGAGAAATTTAAATCTTGCCGAAGTCGAAATTGATAATAATACTATTTATCACAAGACTGAATACCGTGAAAGAAGAAATCATTATGCTTTCTATTATTCCTCTAGGAAACATGACGGCTTTGATACAAGCCGTGATGAATTCTTAGGCTTAGAAAATGGCTGGGATCAGCCAGTTTGTGTTTTAAAGAAAACTAGTAAAGACTCTATTGTTCATGATTATTATCCCATTGGCTGCCACCGCTTTGAATTAACTTTAAAGCCTCATGAAAGCAAAACAATCATCTTCATTTTAGGGTATGTAGAAAACCCCGAAGATAAGAAGTGGGAAAGCAAGGATGTCATCAACAAGGTCAAAGCAAAAGCCATTATTGAAAAATATAAGAGCGTAAAAAATGTTGATAAAGCTCTCAATGATTTAAAGAAATACTGGGATGGTTTATTAGATGCCTTTAATGTTAAATCCAATATTGTAAAGTTTGATAGAATGGCTAATATTTGGAACCAATATCAGTGTATGAACACCTACTTGATGAGTAGAAGTGCTTCCTACTATGAAACTGGGACTGGTAGAGGTATGGGCTTTAGAGATTCCTGCCAGGACTTATTAGGATTTGTTCATCTTATTCCCGATAAAGCCAAAGAAAGAATCATCGATATTGCTTCTATCCAGTTCACTGATGGTTCCACTTATCATCAATATCAGCCTTTGACAAAATGCGGAAACGCTGATGTCGGAAGCGGATTTAATGATGATCCTTTATGGTTAGTAGCTGCGACCGTTGCCTATATTAAAGAGACTGGTGATACTAAGATTTTAGATATCCCGACTCCTTTCGATAACAAAAAAGGCTCTGAAAAATCTTTATATGATCATCTGCTTATTTCTTTGAATCATACTATCGATAATCTTGGCCCTCATGGACTTCCTTTAATTGGTAGAGCTGATTGGAATGACTGCTTAAATTTAAACTGCTTCTCAAAGACAGATGGAGAATCTTTCCAGACTGTTGAGAACAACGATACTCATATAGCTGAATCAGTCTTTATCGCTGGTATGTTCGTAAAATACGGAAAAGAATTTGTCGAATTAGCTAATCATCTTGGAAAGAAAGATGATGCTAAGCACATCCAAGAATATGTTGATTCCATCGAGAAAGCCACTATCAAATATGGCTTTGACTATGATGGCGGTTGGTTTAAGAGAGCTTATGATGCTTATGGACATGAAGTCGGCTCTTCTAAATGCGAAGAAGGCAAAATATTCATTGAGCCTCAGGGTTTCTGCACTATGGCTGGAATCGGAAAAGATTTAGGCTTAGGTAAGAAAGCTTTGGAAGCTTCTAAGAAATACTTATATGATGATTGGGGAGCTGAATTATTAAATCCTCCCTATTCTTCTTACCATCTTGAGCTTGGAGAAATCTCTTCCTATCCTGAAGGAGTTAAGGAAAACGGTGCTGTCTTCAATCACAATAATCCTTGGCTAACATTGGCTTTCTGTGAAGAAGGAGAAGCTGAAGATGCATTTGATCTCTATAAGAGAAACGCTCCTAGCTTCATTGAAGACAAATCTGAAATTCACAAAACTGAGCCTTATGTCTACTCTCAAATGATTGCTGGCCGCTACTCTCCTTGCTATGGTCAAGCTAAGAACTCCTGGTTAACAGGCAGTGCTACTTGGTCCTTTGTCGCTCTCTCTGAAGGAATCTTAGGAATCAAGCCTCAGTTTGATGGCTTAGAGATTAAGCCTTGTCTATCTAAAGAATTCAAAGAAGTTAAGATTAAACGTAAATTCCGTAACTGTTCATTCGATATTGATATCATTAATAAAGGAACCGGAAATGAAACACTAACCGTCAATGGCAAAAAGCAGACCTCTTCCTTAATAAAGTTAGATAAAGATGTTAAGAATTATTCAGTAATCGTTAATCTGTAAACGGAGGATTGAAATTATGGCAGATGAAAAGAAAGATACTAAAGAAGTAGTAGGAAAGCCTGTTAAAGAAGAGAAATTCCATAAAGAAAACTTCTTCCAACGCAAGCAGCGTGAACATCAAGAAAAAGAATTAGGAAAGAAACGTTTATCAGAAGCAAAAGCACTGGATGCTAAAACCCCAAAGATCTGCCCTCCTGGCATTTATGTTTCCCTCCAGAACATCAATAAGATTTACGATAACGGCTTCCATGCTGTCCATGATTTCTCTATTGATATCAAACAGCATGAATTCATTGTCTTCGTTGGTCCTTCAGGCTGTGGTAAATCAACTACTTTAAGAATGATTGCCGGTCTTGAAGATATCAGTTCCGGTAACCTTTTCATTGATGGGGAATATATGAACGATGTTGCTCCTAAAGATAGAAACATCGCTATGGTCTTCCAGTCCTATGCTCTATATCCTCATATGACTGTCTATGATAATATGGCTTTCCCTTTGAAAATCATGCATCTTACAAAGGAAGAGATTAATTCCCGTGTCATGAATGCAGCAAAGATTCTTCAGATTGAGCCTTTGCTTGATAGAAAACCTAAGGCCTTATCCGGTGGTCAAAGACAAAGAGTCGCTTTAGGAAGAGCAATTGTAAGACATGCTAAGGTCTTACTAATGGATGAACCTCTTTCTAACCTTGACGCTAAATTAAGAGTCCAGATGAGAAGTGAAATCGTTGATCTTCATAATAAGCTTAATGCAACCACCATTTATGTCACTCACGATCAGACTGAAGCTATGACTATGGCTACTAGAATTGTCATCTTAAAAGATGGCTATATCCAGCAAATCGGTTCTCCAATTGATATCTTCGCTCATCCAGTTAATCAGTTTGTCGCTGGCTTTATTGGCTCTCCGGCCATGAACTTCTTCGAAGCTACCTACAAGGATGGAATTGTTACACTTATCACTGGTGAGAAGATTAAGATTCCTAGTGAACTAACTGCCGGAAAGACTATCCCTGAAAATATTATTTGGGGCTTACGTCCTGAAGATATCCATGAAGGAGACGGCTATCATGCATCTCTTTATCCTGATGCCATCTTCGAAATCACTGTAACCTTAGCTGAACTCTTAGGAAACGAATACTACATCCATGCCAAGTTCGGAGACATTGGCATGATTGCTAAATTCCCAGCTGAGAATAAGGTGACTGTCGGTGAGAAGGTTAAGGTCTGCTTCAATCCGAAGAAGTCACATATCTTTGATCCTAAGACTGGTGTTGCCATCTTCTAAATAGACGTATAAATAGAAAAGAGCTCTTAGAGAAGCGATTGCTTCCTAAAAGCTCTTTTTTGATTCTTGTCCTTAAGCTACTTCTTAGTTGTATCTTTAATAATCTTTTGATAAGTATAGAACGAATTCTTCTTAATACGTTTTAAGTTGTTTCTATAATCTATGTAGATAAGGCCAAATCTTTTTGTATATCCATATGCCCACTCAAAGTTATCTAAAAGAGACCAATAATAATATCCGGTAATTGGAGTTCCTTCTTGATAAGCTTTATCAAGCTGAGCTAAATAAAGGTTAATAAATTTGCTGCGGTAACTATCCTCAACACGGCCAGCAACAAGCTTGTCATCAAAAGGCTCACCGTTTTCAGAAATCACAATTGGAAGATGATAACGTTCATAAACATATTTAGGTCCGTAATAAAGAGCCTCTGGCTGTACCTTAAGCCATTCAAACGAAGTCTGGTCTTCAATCTTAGAATCATATAAAGAAGCTAGATGACCGTTAACAAGTCGGCACTGATGGCCAGTATAGATATTTAGATAGACCTGCTTCTGTTTAGCTTTCTGGAGGAGTTCCATGTCACCTGGCTTGATGATTTCTTTTAAAAGAGAAGCATAACGTTTCTTTACATTAGAAGGATAGTCTCCTAAATATAGAGGATCAGTAAATAGCGGGAAGGAAGTAAAGTCTTCCTCTAGATCATCAATTCTGAATAATTCATCGGAACAGGCCTTATATAAGTCTTTGTCTTTCTTGTCTTCGGGGATCATAGGAGTGCAGGTATTAACAAAGCCGACTTCACAGTTAGGATTCTTTTTCTTCAGTATCTGATAGGCTAAAGCATGGCTGATTAAAACATGGTGAGAAGCAGCTAATAAGCCTTCAATAGAAGCCTTTCTTAAAGGAGCATGCTCTACACCTCTTAAGCCCATACCAATGAAGCACTGCGGCTCATTGAATGTTAAATAAGTATCAATTAAATCACTGAGGTTATCAGCAACGGCTTGGACATAGGTACCATAATATTTAATGATATCCCGATTCTCCCAGCCGCCTTTTTCATCTAAGTATTCCGGCATATCCCAGTGGAATAAAGTGACAACCGGTCTCATTCCACACTCTTTTATATAAGAAAGGACATTACGATAAAACGCAATGCCCTTAATATTGATGGATTGATTTTCATTAATGATACGGCACCAACTAAGCGAGAGACGGAAATCCTGGATACCTAAATCCTTGGCAATATCGATATCTTCTTTATAGCGATGATAGAAATCCAGGCAGACATCACCATTAGATGAATCAACGATTCTTCCTTTGGTATGAGTGAAGACATCCCAAATCGAAGGGACTTTCCCATCGAGATTATATGCACCCTCTACTTGGTATGACGCAACGCCTATTCCAAATCGGAAATCTTTATTGAACATATATATGGTTTCAACTCCATATATAGTTTAACCTTTAACAGAGCCTGCTGTGAGATTTTTGATTAATCCCTTGGAGAAGATGAGATAAACAATCAAGACTGGGAAGACAGCAACCGTAAGAAGCATGTAGATTTCTCCCTTATCAAAGGTGGCAGGAGAAGAACCGGTAAGTAAAGAAAGAACAACTGGGATAGTCTTAGCATCACGATCAGTCAAAAGCATTGAAGGCATGAAGAAGTTATTCCAGTTAGCGACATAGGAGAAGATGAATTGAACTGATAAAGCAGGTTTAAGGATAGGAAGAACAATCTGATGGAAGATTCTGATTTCACTAGCGCCATCGACACGGCTTGCCTCAATGATTTCATACGGTAAGACTGATTCAAGATACTGTTTCATATAGAAGTAAGTGACAGGGGAAGCAATAGCTGGAATAATCAAGACCCAAATTTGATTTGTTAAACCTAGTTTGATGCACATCATAACTAAGCCCATAGAAGAAACCTGAGTAGGAATCATCATAATAGCAATGATGAAGGTAGATATAAACTTCTTGCCTTTGAAGTTGTAGACATGAGTTCCATATGCAGTTAAGGCACTGAAGTAGACAGTTAAAGTCGCAGCAGAAAGAGAGATTATTAATGAATTAAGGAAGGCACGAGTTAAAGGAATGTTAGTATCAGTAAATAAAGTATTCCAGTTGGAACCGAAAGAATTGCCAAACCACCAATGGAATCCCTTCATAATATCGTTAGAGGCATAGGAGCAGTTTACCAATAGAACATAGAAGGGGAAGAGGCAGACGATAGTAAGAACAGTCATGACAATATAGACAATGACACGGTAAACCGTTAAAGAACCTTTAGAGCTCTTGACCTTATCCTTCTTATTTTTACTATTGCTATTAGGAGTACCAGCCACAGAAGCAGCCGGAGAAAGCATTAATCTTCGATCAATTCTTGACATAATTAGTTAGCTCCTTTGGTAGAAAGGCCATCAGTTAAAGCCGACTGTTTATCATTGATGTCTTTGATATAACGCATACGTTTCTTATAAGCTTTGGATTCCTGCTTAATAGCATTATAAGAAGGAACCATAGTCTTAAAGACCAGGATAGAAAGGATTCCTGTAAAGACAAAGATGATAACTGAAAGAGCACCAGCTCTACCATAGTTCTTAGAAGTCTGAATCAGTTGATACAAATACATCATAATTGTCGTAATAGAATCATTAGGATTATTAACACCATTGCTAGAGAAGATTTGAGGAGCATCGAAGAGTTGTAAACCACCAATTAAGGAAGTGATAACAACATAGACAAAGATCGGCTTTAATAAAGGCATCGTAATCTGCCAGAAGGTTCTTGAAGCATTGGCTCCATCTAGTCTAGCCGATTCAAATACCGATTCATCAATGCCCATGATACCGGACATAAGAAGAATTGTTGTATTTCCAAACCACATAATCCAGTTAATGAAAGAAATAATCCAACGAACCCAACTAGTACTTTCCATAAAGAATATATTCGAATCAATCACACCCATTTTTAAGAGAATCTGATTGATTGGGCCAGACTGAGCAAAGAAGAGCTGGAACATCATACCGAAGGCACTAGCCATAACCAAGTTAGGCATATACATGACTGCTTTATAGAAAGCCGAGCATTTCATCTTAAGACGGGAATCAGTGAACCAAATAGCTAACACTAAAGAAACAATTATTTGAGGAACGAAGCCAATAATCCAAATAATCATGGTGTTTCCAAGATACTTCCAGAATCTGGACTGAGGGCTAGAAAGAAGCCAAACGAAGTTATCCCAGCCAATAAATTCAGGAGTAATCCAGTCGCCCTGCTTTTGATAATACTTGAAGAAAGAATAATAGAAAGTCTGGCCAAGAGGTATAAGCTGGAAAATGATAAACACTAAAATAAAAGGTGCAATGAAAAGGTAACCGTATTTAGAATAGTTTACCTTCTTGTGGTACTTTCTTTTAGAATGATTCGCTTGTCCCTCAGCACTTAGAATTTCACGATTGAATACGGTTTTATCTTCCGTAATCGTTTTCGTAGAGCCTTCTTTTGTTCCCATAAAATGAACCCTCTCCGTTTTTTGTTATTATCTACTTATCTAAAGCAACAGTTGTGTTGCCTTCTTGAACATAGCCCTGAACATAAACGGTGCGAGGAATAAAAGTCTTCGGATCTTCGATTCTTTCAATAAGATTCTCGGCTGCCTGCTTACCTAATTCTTCAGAGTTCTGAACATAGGTAGTAAAAACAGGACGGAATATTCTTGAGATTTCAACTCCATCATAGCCAACGACTGACATATCTTTAGGAATATTAAAGCCAGCCTGGTTAAGGGCAGTGATAGCTCCAAGCATAGAGATATCATCAGTACAGAGAATGCAGGAAGGCCGGTCAGACATAGAAATCAGCTTCTTAACTGCTTGTCCGCAATCTCTAGGCTCATGGAATCTTCCTTCCAAGAGGTAATCAGGATTAACGGTTAAGCCGTTTTCTTTCATTCCCTTATAGAATCCAGCTAAACGTTTCCTAGTAACTTCCGTATCTTCACCATGAATGTAAGCAATCTTCTTATGTCCTAAGCCAGCAACATAAGAGACAAGTCTTTCAAGTCCTTCAGTGTTATCGGACATAATGGCTGTAGCATTGTTGAAGACATAATCGATAGTTACTACCGGTAAACCAGAATTAACTAATTCAACTACTTCAGGATTAGAGAAATCCTCAGAAACAACAATTACTCCATCCATATTTCTATACTTGGCAATCTGGAAGTAAGTCATCTTACTAATAGGACTCTTAGATAAGAACGTTATGTTGTAGCCTTTAGCTTCAGCAGATACCTTTAAAGAATCCAATATGCCGGAGAAATATTCATGCTTTAAGCCACCAGCTGTAGGATCTGAGAAAATAATACCAATAGAAAAAGAGCGCTTCATCTTAAGAGCTCTAGCATAGGCATTAGGTACATAGCCCATCTCATCAGCAACTCTTTTTATTCTATTAATTGTTTCTTGGCTTAATTCATCAGAATCATGTAAGGCTTTACTTACAGTGGCAATAGAAGTGTTGCATCTAAGGGCAATATCTTTGATTTTAACCATTTTTCCAACCTCCTGTTACCGCTTTCTTAATCGATTTCGTAATAATTATAAATTTC
>Ga0172377_10006357_pt1 | contig 12171 bp, 7 predicted proteins | sample Pumphouse3metaG_FD_119749 | JGI IMG/M metagenome (GOLD analysis project Ga0172377, IMG submission 119749) | Leachate microbial communities from a municipal landfill in Southern Ontario, Canada - Pumphouse #3 metaG | ecosystem: Engineered > Solid waste > Landfill > Unclassified | place: Canada... | reverse complement strand
TACGTAATCCCAAGATCTAAGGGCAATTTCACGATAATGTGTAAAAAACTCTGCCAAGGGGGCGTCTGCGGGAATACTTAAGCCGCGTAGTTTTTCGATCAACGCCGCACATTCTGCTTTGGGAGCGCCAATTTTTTCCATGATTTGTTGATAATCAAGTGCCATCGTTTAAACCTCTATGTGTTATTTATTAGTTTTTGTTCTGTATTGCCCGTAAAGACCTTGCGATGGGCAAAATCCGGAGAATTAAATATCCACCCGGGCATGGAATCTACTTTTTAATGCTGCTCTGCCAAGCGGCGAGATAGCACAGCCAGAGAAGCAAACATATCTACGTATTCTACGATGATATCTGGAGGCACAATGATTTTGTGAGGAGTAAAATTCCAGATGGCTTTGATGCCGCTATGTACCATTATATCTGCAATCAATTGTGCGCTATCTGGCGGAACCGTGATAATGCCAATACGAATCTTTTCCTTCTTTGCCATAGCAGTGAAATCCAATGCCGAATAAACCGGCACGCCATGCACGTTGGTGCCAATTTTTTGGGGATCGTTATCGAAGCCGGCAATTATGCTGAGACCACGCTGAGAAAACTCTTGATATCCTAACAATGCGCTTCCCAAATGGCCAACGCCTACTAACAAACTGGAGGAGGTATCACTCCAATTCAGCAAGTCTTCAATGGCATTTTGTAAATGGCCAATCTGATACCCTGTTTTTGCCGCAGCAATGTTAGTATAAGAGATATCCTTGCGCACAAGTGTTTGATGGATATCCGAAAACACAGATATCTTGGTGGCGGATACTTCTTTCAATCCGGCTTTCTTAAGGCGTTTCAAGACTTCCAAATATTGAGGTAATCGCTTTAAAGTGGAAGTAGGAATCTTTATCATTATTTCCTCCTTACTCCAGCGGGAACAAATGAATGAAGCCGCTAATATTTAAGGTGGAAAGCACTGTCCCCACCAATATTCCCAGTATTATAACCAACTTAAAATAGTCCTGAGCTTTTAGCATGCTTACCATGTCGTGGTTTTTGGATAGATATGCGCTGGCAGCATAGAATTCTTCGCCAATAAGAGTGTAGTCGCAGGTAGTGATGAAAAAGGGAATCTGGGTTACAGCATCTGTGGCGGCAATCTGGAAGGCTCCGGTTTGGTTTCCGGTCTCGGTTAAAAGCAAGGCTTCCGCATTGAAAAAACCCATATAGAAGATGGTTGCAACCCTTTCTCGGACGGTAATACCGTTCACGCCTGCACAGAAGGGAAACTGATCATAACTAATAAAGAAGATATCATTTTGGTTAAAAGAATCCGGTCGCCCCATCTCGCTGTAAGAAGTGGAAACAATCTCCTGAGCAAGAGGCAATACCATATAGTCACAATGGGGATTAATTAAACGGATATCGTATTCGGCAGTCTTTTTTGCTACCTGAGCCAGAATCATCAAACTGGCAATAGTACATACATCTCCCAGTGTGCCCCAGCCGGGAACAAACATCACCGGACGCCCCATCTCTGTGGCGCGTCCAATAGCGTTATCTATTTCCTGCAAACCGGCTATAGGACGGATATACACTTCCTTTTTCTTGGTGATAATAATGGCGTACACAACCAATATCAAAAGTAGAATGGTTGCAAAAAGAGTAAGGATCTTGGTGGTATCAAACCATTGGGATATGGGATAGAACCACTGCTTATCGCCATCACCGGTGTATATATCAGAAACCCTAAAAGCAGCTTTTGTATCTGTGGCAACCAGCTTATAACGATATGAACGTTGCGCTTTTTCACGCCACGAAAGAATAACCTTTAGCCAGGCTTTTTCGTTGGGAGCGGCTTCTGCTTCGATATAGGCGGGATGGTTAATAATAAAGTCATATTCACCTTTCAGTTGCTCCAACTCCATTACCATGTCGGGATTCTCGCCCTCACTTGCGGCAAGTTCGGCCTCGAGTTGGCTTATTTTGGCTTGCTTTTCTTTCAATTCTTTGCTAAAAGCTTCTTTCTGTGGAGGTACATCAAAATAAAAGCCATTTTCGATATCGGCGGCAACTCCCAATCTGGAATTGATGAGGAACCTGTCGGAGGCTTCATCATAACCGGATATAGGTTCATAAACTACATCTTCAAAGGGAATGATGTGATCGTAGGTACGGGTAAGCGCATTAGCACGAATGCCGTTTGAAAAGTCCCAATCTAACTTAGATTGTTGCAACACATCATAATATAACTTGGAAATGTCCACATCATTTACGAAGGTGCTTTGGGGCTGGAAGCGACGGAAGTATTCGTTATATACAACTTGCTGACTAACCACTTCCGGTTCATAGTCTTTACTATGTAGCAACCGCACAGCTATTTCAGCATTGATATGCTTGATATTGGTAAACTCTTTTGGAATGCGATAACTAATCACCTTATCAACATACTTCTCGGTAAAGCTGCCAATCTCACGTCCATCCTTGCTTCTGAAAGTAAATTTGACCTTATCTACAATGTAGTTCTCGTTTTCGGATATCTCGTAATTTAGCTTTATTCTGTCGTGCTTCTTACTTGTATATTCTGCAAGAGTTATATATGCTAAGGGCTTACCAAAAGATATCAGCATATTATCGCCCTTGTCATTGGCTTTATCCATCACTTTGAAGGGTGGAAATTGCGGAAGTGCGCTACTATCTATATGACGATATGTATTGGCACTAACCGCTGCCATTTGACCGGCATAATCCAAATACGATAAAACGGGGACAAACTGCTCTGGATCAAATTCTGAAGCATCAAACTCTATGCTGTTGTAATATGCTGAGCTGTTGCTCATATTGGGCATCTCAAAAATCTGAAACGCAGAGTCCATCCAGTTTTCGGAAAGTGTTTTAGGGGCTAGTAAAACACTTTTTGGTACAAGCCATCCTTGCCAGGCAGCAATATCGGATGCCCCATTAGGCGGTAACCACTCCACGTTGAATAAGCCCTGATCAGTAATATACGCGGCATGCAATATTGCTGTTGCATCTGGTGGATTATCTATGGGTGCAACACTCTGAACCTCTGTTCCTGGAAAAACAAAGCCCCGTTCATCCACTGCGGCAATGCTGTAATAATAAGGAACTCCTTCTTTGGGAAAGGCGTAGATGCCATCCATGTGGGTAAGCTTGAGCCCTGCATAGTGAGTATCATCTTTGATGATGGAGTGGAAGCGTTTGTGTAATATCCGCGCCTTAGTTACCCCCAAGATGTTATACCTATCCAATACTGTGCTTAGAAGCTTTGGATTGAGCGGAAACTTATCGTATAGCGGGCTATTTTCTGGTTGATCCTTCTCCTTACGCAGGCGCATAGGTGAAGTTTCAAACTCTGCTAAGGGCTGATCTCCCGTATCGTAATAATACAAATATGGCGCTAAAACCCCTAAGCGAGAATCCACTTCCAGATAGGTAAGTAAAAACAGAGAATCCGGGCTAACTCCCCGATAGATATTGTATTTAATGATGCGGTTCTCTTTGGAGAGAGGTTTCCATTTAAGAATAACACCGCTGCCGTTGTCATCCGGCAAATCCGATACTTCAAACTCCTCAATTTGTCCTTTGGTAGAACTTGAGGCATTAAGAACTGTGATGCCCAGTATAATCGGCACTATCACAAGCCAGAGTAAAAGAGCTTTTTTCATTATATCCCCGTTAATAAGGGTGTTTCGGTGTGCGGGTTGCCCCGTATGTTCGTAAATACGGATGTCCCGGCACAGATATTAGTCCGTGCCGGGATTTATCCATTATTTATTTGAGGATACCTAAAACATCATTGACCAGGAACTGAATACGCCCGATCAAGAGCGAGATACGAGCCATAACGGTTAAACCGAATGAAGCTCCAAAACCAATCATCATGTACCATTTGCCCACATTCACAAACTTGCCATATATTCCCGAATGAGCTTTCGAGAAGAAGAAATACAAAAGCACAGCTATAGTCCCGATAAGAATGAGCATTAGGTTTACCGATTCCAGTGGCACCATTGCTTGGCGCATCTGCACCAAAATAGCAGCATGGATTCCCATCGGTACGCCCATACCTACCCCCATCATCGAAAAGGCAATTGGATAGCGAGAGAGCCAACCTAACTTGCGTGAAAAACGGAAGAGGTAAAGGATACCCATAATAGCTGGAATGATTAGCACAAACTGATGTTTGATTACGATAGTTTGCCACACATAGGGCACAAACACACGGTTATATGTATAGACCAAGCCATAGCCTAGCGAGATGCCCACAAGCATCTGCTCCGCCGCCTGGTAGAAGGGGTTGTCTTTGTACAGGAAGGAGAATATACACAGAGTGAAAAAAGCTCCAACCAGATTGCTGAATAATTCAAAACTCATTTCATCCTCCTTTTAGTCTTTTGCCGCACGGGCTTTTTGGATAAAGTACCCAATATTTCCCAATACAATGAAGACGATGATCATGATATGGGCAACGCTCTGAGCGTTCATACCAATACGCGCCACCTTGAATTTATATAGGGTATTACGCGTAAGCCGATCGATCTCACGATACATCCTTTCGCCCATTTGAGTGCGCATTTCGGGGGTGATTTCGGTAATATCGATCACAACTTTATCGTCTTCTTTTTTACCCATACTGCTCAGCATAGCCAAGTTTTCCGGGTACTTAGCACTAAATGCGGCAAATTCATTAGGAGTAAACACAGCTCTGGTTTGAGTTGTGATAAGAGATAATTTCTTACTGGCGTCATCTTCCAATATCTCACGCCCGAAGGGACGTCCGGGAAGAATTCTATTACCATCTTCATCATATTCTACACTATAATCAATTACCGGATCGCGATAAGCGGCAAAGATATCCACCAGCTTTTCATACTCGGCAGCACCCTTGAGTCCGGAAAGCATTCCGATAAGCTGACCCGATTGCAGATAAGGATACATATCGGCAGCCATCACGGCGGTTACTCCTACAGCCACATTCAGTCCATATTTCGGTCGCGCATAGGTAATCCACATACCGCCAGCGGAAGAACCGGAGAATTCTATCGCCAAATTCATTTCGCTATAGTTGTTGATGCCTTTCATGATAGGCAGGTTTTCCAGCTTACGTCCTTCGGCATCGGTATTCATGGTATTGGCAATGTTATCACCCATACCCAATACCATTGCGAAGGCTTGAGGTTTGTAGCCAAAGTTACAATAATCTACGCCGCTTTGGATATCTGGAAATTCTTCTTTAACACTATTTATTGCATAGTCGATGATCGGCGCACCAGCCGGGAACCATGTAAGAGTAAAGACTTTCACATTTCGTTCAAAGCAATGTCTAAGAATTGCCACTTCCATCGGAAAAAGTTCAGGCATAGTTGCCGCATCATGATAAAAGCTCATCAATATAGCTCTATCCTCTCTACCGGCAAAACTATCTATCATCTGATATAAATTCTCGGTAGGAGGAGTTGTTACGTTATCCGAATCATACGGAATTGTAAGCGGAATAATAATAGCCAGTGCTACAACGATGTAGATCCAGCGGCGGTCTAGTTTTTGCATTCTTTCAAAAATATTCATTTTTACCTCACCTGGATCAATCACCGCCGCCCAGATAGGAGCGTTCGATGCCTAATAATATCTTTAATGATGTTGCCACTGAGCCAAGACCCACGCCCAACATTATCCCGCGCTTGGATGCCAAGTTCGGAACGTCCAGAATCCATTGCGATATTGTGGGAAGGTGTTTGGATATTTGCACACCCAATGGTACTTGTGCCAACATCACAACAATAGCCGCCAGCAGCAACACGGTCGCTTCCGGGCTACGGGCGCGGAAAGCTTTATACGCAGCAGTAGCCATATAAAAAGCTAAAAGCGAAAACATGGTAGCGCTCATCGGCATTTGCACATTTTCGAACATCCACATAAACAGGCTACCCTTCTGGATTCCACCAATGAAACCCGCCAGACAGGTAATGATAAAACTGGCAAAGAAGAAATAGCTATATTGCCATTTAGGCGCTCTCCGTTTGATTTTGGCAGAGTGCATCATAGTAAGCGAAAGCACACCTAAGAGCATTGCAAATGATGATGATGCATAAGCCCAAGGCAGATAGAACTGATTATAGAATACTTCCTGAAGGACGTAGTGCGGGCTAAATGCCCAGGCAACCCAGATCAGACCTCCAAGAATAACGATTAGTAATGGAATTGTCTTCTTCATTGATATCCTCGTTTATTTCTCTGGCAGCAAAGTGGTTAATCCCGTTATCTCGAAGCTGGATAGTATTGCTCCAACAATCATAATCAACAGGATGAATAACTTGAAGTAATCCTGCGCTTTCAGGGTTCCCAAAAGCATCGGTTCACGATTCAGATAGGCACTCGCAGCATATAGCTCTTCACCAATAAGGGTATAATCGCAAGTGGTGATGAAGAACGGAATCTGCGTAACTGCGTCGGTGCCCGCTATTTGTACGGCTCCAACCGTGTTACCGGTTTCCGTCATCAACAACGCTTCCGCTGCAAAATAACCCAAGAAGAAGTTGGTCGCCATTCGCTCACGAATCATGATACCATTCACGCCTGCCACATAGGCAAACTGAACATTTGTAAGATAGAATACATTGTTTCTATCGTAAGTATCGGGGCGTCCTACCGCATAGTGTGCCTCACGCACAATTTCCTGGGCGATAGGCATGATAATATAGTCATAACAGGGCACAATAAGCTTGGTGTCGTATTCTGCAGCACGGCGTGCCACTAATCCCAAGATGCCCATAGATGCTATAGTTGCCACATCTGAGATGCTTCCGTTACCCATACAGTAAAGCATTGGGCGTCCCATCTCGGTTGCGCGACCTATGGCAATATCGATCTCTTGTAAGCCTGCTATGGGGCGTATATAAAGGTCTTTGCCATGTTTTGCAAAATTAACAAACACAACCACAATGATAACAAACAATAAGGTTGCAAACAGGGTTACCCATTTATTGTTGTCAAACCAGTTTGAAATTGGCGCATGATACACAATTTTGCCATCTTCCATTTCTGGTAAGGATTCCACGAACAAGCCCTTGCTATCGGTTTTTACCACCATGAAAGATTGGCTTCGCATAAAGGCATCGTATGCTTTTAGAACTTCGTTGAGGCGGGCTCGGTTATTCTTGGCGTTTAAGGCATGTAGTACCGTTTCATTTTGTGTATAAGCATTCAATATCCCCTGATAGTGCTCAATTTGAGCTTCAATTTCCGCTAAAACTTGCTCGTCTGCATCTGTTTTTGCCGCTTCCAATTCCGCTAATTTTGATTTGGCTTCGGCAACAGTGCTTTCATGCATCTCTTGGGCGCGATCTTTAAAGATGCTGGTGCGTACCAACACCTCATTATCCGAATCCCAAACAAAATCCACTTCGTGAGACATTAGAGTAACCGGTGTTCTACGTTCTCCGGCAATTAAAGGACGAGCTTTGCGTATCACTCCATCACCTTCTACCAGATGCAAGATAAGTGAATCCCCCTTGGCATAGCTGATACCTTGCACCAGCTTTTGTGCATTAGCACCAAAGGGAATGGAAACATCTAAAGAGTTGTCGAACGAGGTGTTCTTCATCACCAGTCGCCATACCGGTGAATGCATGTATTTACGATACACCACATTGAAGATTTTCGAAACATCCCTGCCGTTACGATATAATGCTTTACCGGGCAAAAGCGCCATCATAGCGGGATTGTATTCCAAATCCTGTTCTATGATATAATCTTGCGGAATTTCAGGTTCACCCGTCATTCTGATGGATACCTTAACTCCTTTTTTAAAATCGTAGCCATTGGGAAGCTTTAAAATGATGCTATCGTCCTGATAGAATTCTTTAATGGTTGAGATCTCACTACCCGTTTCAGGATCTGAGAAAGTAAACCAAATATCATTCACTTGCTGGTTTTCAGTTTTATTGAGCTGATAGTTTACTCGTAAGCGTGTATTCTCCTTATTTAAGGAAGTGGTTTTTACCACAAAAACTATGGGATTATCCCAAACCACCGATAGTCTATCTCCCTTATCGTTAGGTTTATCTTCTACCCAATAATCGGTACGGGGCGGTAAGGCTTGGCTGGTTAGAATGCGAGGTTCAGATAGGGGTGAAAAAGATGAATTGCCATAGCTATCCATCAATTCTAGGGTAAATCTTGCCTCTTTGTAACTGCCAATATCTTCGCCCACTTCCACTTTGGTATAATTCTGTAACACCCCGCCGCCAACCGGACCTTGAGCTACAAGTTTGCCCATGCCTTCCAAAGAAGTAATCTCGGAGGACATCTCGCTCCAGTTTTCTGCCGAAATATTTGCCACCTGCCAAATGCGGTATTGAATTAAGGCACTTTTATATATTGGATAATCCCACTCAAAGCGCAGTTCTTGATCATCTTCCATCAACACGCTGTGCAAAGCGGGGGAAGGATCTGGACGATTGGGCAAAGGAATTCCAGATTGTACCGTAGCATTTGGCAACAAGCGCTGCCTTTCATCCACTGCCACAACAGTATAATAATAGGTCTTACCTGGTTTTAAAAAACCCAATACTGTCTGTTGATTTGCCTTTAAGGCAGCATAGCTTGATATCTCTTCAGCTTCAGGGTCTTCCAATACCTGTTTACTGCGCTTGTAAAAATGACTTCGGTTGGAAAGAGAAATCATTTGGAAATGTTCCAAAAAAGATGCAGTAAATTCAAGATCCCGAGGAGGATGGAGATACAATATCCCATTATCGGGTTGACCTTTCTCCAATTTTAGGCTTCCGGGAAAACTCACATCCGAAAGCTCACTGGCTGAATTGTCATAATAATACATGCGGTCTGAAGCCACACCACTTTTGGGGTTAACTTGAATGGTCTCCAGATAAAACAATTGATCGGGCTTGATCCCTCGGTAAACACGATACTCGATGATGCGTTTGCTGCGATCCAGCGGTTTCCAGGATAGCATCAACCCAGAACCGTCATCGGCCGGAACATCCGACACGCTAAATTCTGCAACCACGTTCTCATCATCAGCTTCCTGCTTTTGCGCCGTTACCATCGATAATCCGAAGATAAAAACTGCAAGCAAGACCAGGATAAGGCGACGCTTGTCTAACCTCATACAGTTCACTCCTATTTGTACATTAAAATACATATCTCATTATCTGTCCAACTGCCACAGAAAGCCCTATTATGTCAAATACTTTTTTCGCTAAAACATAATAAACAGCTTTACTTTGGGGGATAAGAGGAATAGTTTTTTTTCTCATCCCACAATTTCATAGATCTTTTATGTGTAAAAAAGAACACTATTCGAAATCCCCTCTGCTTTATAAGACCGATGAATAATCTGGGTATGGAGTAAAGCCTTATATGCTACAAGTGTATTGGGTGGGCATAGCTACGATAAGAAAATGCCCACCAAACCGAGATCTCGTGCGTAAAAATCTGCTATATGTGGATGGTCAACGGTCTCTTTAAACTTATTCTACGTATGGTTTAAGCAAGGATTATGCTATAGATTAAGGAGAATGATTGCCGGAATCTACGCTAATTATGGCTTAATACATTCAGGAAAGGATAGGATAAGCTGCCCAATTGAAAGATTCTATCTAACCTGATAAGTCTTCTTGAGAAATCTGAACTCCTTGCTTAGATCATGAAGGAAGTATAAATACCAACATATTCAAGGCTTCTTCGCCTTCATCATCCCAAAAATAGAAATTGTGCTTCCGCATCCACGCAAGGTTGCTTTTGAACATACTACTCATCGTTACACTAATGTGCTTGCCTTTGCCAAAAAAGTATTGTAAATATGGCAAATCTTCCTTCAGCTTGGGGTGGGGAGAATCTAAAAAGGTGATGCACCGCTCACCCACTTCACCAATTAAATAGATAGAATTCGGGGTTTTAAACACTTGCGCATGCTGGCGAATAAACTTCAGGCTGCTCACCTTGCTGTGTACAGTATGCCAGTTAAGTGGCAGATACTTTGGGTAGTGCTCAAATATTTCGCAGCCAAAATCTCTAACGAACTCTGGCTTTGAAACTTTGTGAATCCCTCTTTTTTCCATATTGAAAAAACCGTCAACCTGCTGCGAGCCAAGCTTGGAGGTAAGATTTATGCTTTCGGTATTTTTGTAGTAAGTACAAAACTCAAAGCTGAGGGCAGGATTTTGCAGTTTGAGTCCAGAGGCAAAACGCAATAGTTCTTTATTCATGAGCTTAGCCACACCTTTGCCCTGATACTTGTAGTGAACTCTTAAGCCTTCAAACCATATTACTTGATCTGGAAATTGGCTAAGCTTAAGGCAGGCAATCACCTTCCCTTCATATTCGCACACAAAAAACCAGGGCTCGTCAATCCATCTATCTACAATCTTGGGTAAATAGTCGTGCCCTTCCCAAATTCGTTTGGAAATCTCGATCAGATCACCTCTGTCTTTTGGAAGAGCAAGGCGTACAGTACATTTTTCTATTTCAAACATAAGCACTACCACCATATCATTGCACCGCACAAGTCAAGTGAAATTTTGCTATCTCATGCAAACAAGAGTATTAAACCTGAACAATTCTATTGGAGTTCATAAGGCCAATTAAGTTCCTGCTGATATTGAACTTAATAGGCCTCATGGACTTCAAAAGCAGGCGTGTAATAATGCACGGTCTTGAAGTCCAAACCGCCCATAAGATATTATAAAATAAGTGATAGTTAGTATATGCGCTTTGAACTCCAATGCCTCAATTGGGTTGAAAAACAGGGTATAGGCTGGAATCAAATACAAAAAAGGGCTCCCGTTGAGGGGAGCCCAATTGTATCATGCTAAGCCAAAGGCTTATTTCATGAGGATCATTTTCTTGGTTGAGCTGTATTTTCCAGCATTCATTTTGAAGTAATAAATGCCGCTGGATACTGCGCGACCGTTATTATCCTTACCATTCCATATCTCTGTGTAATTTCCGGCAGCCTTCGTGTCGTTTACAAGCTTGCGAACAAGCTGTCCTTTAACGTTGAAGATGTCGATAGATACAGGACCGCTATCTTTTACGCTGTAACTAATAGTGGTTTCAGGATTGAATGGGTTAGGATAGTTACCTTTCAACTGAGTGGTTAACGCAGGTGTTAAACCATCTGGATTGGAGGAAGGACCTGTAATGGTCACATCGTCAATCAATAAGAAGAAGGCATCATTAGATACACAATTGATACCAACATAGATGGACAAACCTTCGTAATCTGCCAGACTATAGGTGTATTCTGTCCATTCGGCGGGAACTTCCACGTAGGTGCCTTCACTAATATAAGTGAAATTAGCAGGATCTGTTCCGGTTTGAGACACTCCAATCTTGAAGCGCTCAAGACCATATGTATCGACGTAGGATTTTGCCCAGAATGTGATCTCGCCGCCACCATTTATTTGCGGAGTAATTATCCAGTCATCATTGGGAGGTTCAGTGGAAGCAAAGCAGGCGGCAAATTTTGCTCCGCCATGAGCTTCTGCACTTGTTACTGGAGGAGTAGTATTGGCTGGATTAAAGATTATGAATGCTTGTGGTGCATAAGCATTCAGCCATGCTGTATTAGTAATACCATAAGTATTAGAACCATCTACGTCTACCAGGGTCCAAGGAGCAAATTCAAGGCTGAAGTCTTCGTAGGTTTCGAAGCCCTCACTCAAGATTATCTCGCTTGGAGGTAGTACGAAGTTGACCGTTGTTATCTGATCGGTTACAACGATGATTCCTTCCTGTGATACAGCGGTATAGTTAGGATGACTTGCTGTAACAGTGTGTGTTCCAGCAGGCATCATGAAGCTATAAGCACCATTGGCGTTAGTAGTAGCAGAATAGTCACCCGAGCTAACGGTTGCGCCACTAATTGCCTGATTTTGCTCGTCACGAACAAATCCGGATATGGTACCAATCTGTGTCATTCTTTCGATTGTATTCGAGAATGCAGAGTTCGAAAGAGCGCCACCGGTATAGATAGCTTTTACAGCCCATCTATACATTCCATCAGGCAGTGTACTCCAATCATCATCCTGGTGCGCCGTGGTTGTAATGGCAGTAGGAGTCAATGCAGTCCATTGTGCTTCGTTAGATTCCTGACCTTGCAGGAGGCGCCATACTTTGTAGCCTTCCATGGCACGGTC
>Ga0172377_10006354_pt1 | contig 12174 bp, 13 predicted proteins | sample Pumphouse3metaG_FD_119749 | JGI IMG/M metagenome (GOLD analysis project Ga0172377, IMG submission 119749) | Leachate microbial communities from a municipal landfill in Southern Ontario, Canada - Pumphouse #3 metaG | ecosystem: Engineered > Solid waste > Landfill > Unclassified | place: Canada... | reverse complement strand
TGGGAGCGATGGAACGCGTACGCATTTCTCGAAGTCCCGGCCGTAGTCGTGAACGGCACCGTCACAATTCCCAAAGAGGAGATCACCGACGAGAACCTCAGGGCGGCGATCGAGCAGTCCCTTGCCGGTGCTGAGCCGCAGGAGAACTCGCCGCCGATTAACTGGAATATCCCGTTTGCATTCTCCCTGGGCCTTTTCTCCGGGTTCTCACCCTGCCTGATGGCAATACTCGGATTCATACTGGTGTACGTCACCGGGTCGGGCAAAGGGCTGAGAAGCAGTCTCCTGAACTCTGTAATATTCGGTCTGGGGCTGGTAGCCGCGTATATCGTCCTGGGGTGCTGCTTCCTGCTGGCAGGGATGTCCCTTGGTGGTTTCGGTCCGTACCTCGCCGTCGCGGCAGGACTGATCACGATACTCACCGGGGTGAACCTGCTTGGGTTGATAAAACTCCCGATCTCCGCGGACGACTACGTTAAGTCATCCATACGGAAGCATGCAACCACGCTTGCCGGGTTGTTCATTCTGGGCATGATATTTTCAATCGTCAAGGCCCCGTGCGCCGCACCGATGCTCCTCGTCCTGCTGAGCAGAATCCTGATCGACGGCACCGTACAGGATTTATCGCTCCTGCTGGTCTTCGGAGCCGGGGTGCTCACGCCGTTTCTCGGCGTCGGAGTCCTCGGTGGATACGCCTCATCAAGCAGGATACGGGAGTACAGGGACGTTATTCGAGCGGGAAGCGGGATCCTGTTGATAGGATTCGGGGTCTGGCTCATCTTCTGGGGGTAAACACTGCTGGATCAGCAGATACCCATCCTCCGGATCGACTGGCGTACCTTGCACGATCTTCCTTGCCGCGAGAATATCCGTTACCCTGCACCTGCATCCTTCAGGATGAGACCGAATGCCTCATTTTTGCAAGCAGTCGATGGACGTGTAAAGAAAAAGGACAGAAAACATAAATGCCCAGACGTCTAGGCTAGAGTGCGGAGGCTCAAAACAGCGTTCGCAAAATCGCGGAGGCTCACCCCATCCGCCCAAGACCGGGTGAACCCCCCCACTGCCCGGAGGCGAAAGAGTGGTTCGCATTCCATGTACATTAAGGTTGCGCCTCTTCTGCCTCCGGGAATGTTACAGGAGGAAAGCAAATGAACGGAAAGATTGGAATGCGAGCACTCTCTGCGCTCCTGGCAATGCTGCTGGTGAGCGTGGGCGTTGTGCCGGTGATGGCGTGTGAGCCCGGAACACCTTGCGGCGATGCCAAACAAGACATGCAAAAGACCGATCTGTCGGGCCTGAAGAAATACGAAGCTGTTGCATCTGCTCTGAATCTGAACGATGTGCGAAAACTATCAGAGATTCCACGTTCCAAAGATCTGAGTGTGATCATCGAGAACGCTGAAGCATTCTCTCTCGAAAAAGAACTTGAAGATGGATCCATCAATCACATAACGGCTGTAGTACTGCCCGTTGAATCTGTTATCGAAAAAGACGACTTCATCCAGACCTCAAACATTGTTGCAGTCTGGAGCGATGACAATGCTCGGGTACTCAAGTACACAAGTACGTATCAGAACAAGTCCCTGTATAAACTCACATTCACCAGAATCGGCAGCAATGGAGATGTACTTGAAGACATTATCGTCGATGGTGGCTCATTCGTCGAGGGCATGCCGGAGCAACTCTTTACGGCTGAGGAAGACGATTATTGGGATTGTGTTAAAATGTGTATCATCGGGGATTGCCTCTGTGCGGTTCTGGGAATCCCCTGCCCCCCTGGGATACCAATCTGCGACATCTGTGTAACTCTGTTGGCTCCGTGCTACTATATGCCGAGCCTGTATACCTGTGCACCTGCTGCGGTTTGTCTGGGAGTTGAGGCAGCATGGTGTATGGGGTACTGCATGACCTGAGGTAGCCCCATTCTTCTTTTTAAAAGTGATATAATGACAGTACAAGGGCACTTCCAATCCATATTGGTTATTGTGGTACTCGGACTCGTTTGTTCAGGTTGTGTAGATACAGGCATTGGTTCGGGTACACCTCTGGAAAAAGCCATAGAGAAACAACAGAATATCGAGAATTTGACGTATATTGAAACACTCACTTTGAGTATAGACAATGAAACACGGGCAATTGAGTATGATGTAATTTTACAAAGGCCAGATAAATATCGAAGGATTGAAAAAAGTGGCCCATACATATGCTCGGAAATCGTCTCGAATGGAGATGTTGTCTGGATCTATGATCCGGAAAAAAACGCTGTGCTCATAAGAAATCTGACAGCATCTGAAAAGAGACCAGAGCCCGCGATCTATGCGTTGCTGACTGACAACATTACTAAAAATTACATAGTAGAGGAACACGAGATGGAGTCACTTAACTCAACCCCAGTCTATAAAGTAAAACTGACTCCTCACGAGTTGGACAGTGAGGATACGAGAGAGTATCTATTGTGGATCGATTCCAGGAGTGCGATCCCGTTAAAACTGCAGAGTTACGATATGGGCAATCTGATATTAACCCTGGAATATCGAGACTATTCGGTAAATTGCGTAATAAATGACGATGAGTTCACTTTTACAATTCCCGATGGCGCATCGGTGGTGTACGCATGAAAATTGATTATATCATCAAAGAGGAGTTGTGGCGTTCAATTGCGGTCTATGGGGGATCATTTCTTATTATTGGGTTTCTGAGCGTGGCGGGAAACTTACCGGTACCGCTGTCTTATATGCTCCTCCTAGCATTGATTCCTACTGCAGTGCACTTTCTTGTTATGGTGCGATATCGACGAAAAGAAAACCTGACTGACCCCACCATCACGAACATTTTTCGTCATGCGCTTCGACTAAGAGATCACGGAGAGAAGACTACAACACGGAGGAGAGCCATCTTTGAGAAGGTGGTCGATACCGTCCTTGCCGTCGTGATCTTCCTGATCTACCTCTACGCGTCCCTTGCATACTCCATCAGCCAGATCTACTGGCTCCCCGTCCTTCTCATCATCGGCCTGCTTCTGACGCGGATCGTCTTCATCGATGGCGGCGAGCGCCGCATCACCCTTGTACGATCGGTTGTCTTCTATCTCATAGTCGCCGCGATCGTTGTTCTGCGTTACCTGGCACTGGGATATCCCGTTGTCCCCCTCCTCCAGGCAATCGTGCTTGTTGGTATCGTTGCTTTTCCCATCCTCTATATCTGGGAACGGCGATCTGCCCAGGAGGGAAAGGACTGAGGGATGGCCTGTGGAGTGATCGATGTGCCTTGGTACATCTCTGCGAATGATGGAGGGCTCATGACCGTGAAAACAGCGCAGGCACTCGCCGTTCTGCTCATCGCATGCACTCTGTGCATTCCTGCAGTCGCGACCTCAACGATCCCCCTCGAATACTACCACATGGACCGGTGCCCGGACTGCAAACTGACTGATCCGTTGATCGCGGACCTGGAAGGCTCCTACGACGGCGCCCTCGCGATCGAATGGATCGATGTCGAGACTGTGGACGGATGGGAGCGATGGAACGCATACGAGTTTCTCGAAGTCCCGGCCGTGGTCGTGGGCGGCATCGTCAAAATCCCCAAGGAAGAGATCACCGAGGAGAACCTCAGGGCGGCGATCGAGCAGACCCGTGCCGGCGAGCAGCCGCAGGAGAACTCACCGCCAATAAACTGGGATATCCCGCTTGCATACTCCCTGGGCCTATTCTCCGGGTTTTCGCCCTGCCTGATGGCAATACTCGGATTCATCCTGGTGTACGTCACCGGGTCGGGAAGGGGTTTGAGAAGCAGTCTTCTGAACTCGTTAATATTCGGCCTGGGGCTGGTCGCCGCGTATATCATCATGGGATGCTGCTTCCTGCTGGCGGGGATGTCGCTCGGCGGTTTCGGTCCGTACCTCGCCATCGCGGCGGGACTGATCACGATACTCGCCGGGGTGAACCTGCTCGGGTTGATACGGCTCCCGGTCTCTACAGATAACTATGTTAAGTCATCCATACGAAGGCACTCGACCACCCTTGCCGGGTTGTTCGTTCTGGGCATGATATTTTCGATCGTCAAGGCCCCGTGCGCCGCGCCGATGCTCCTTGTCCTGCTGAACAGAATCCTGATCGACGGCACCGTGCAGGACTTGTCGCTCCTATTGATCTTCGGGGCCGGGGTGCTCACGCCGTTCCTCGGCGTCGGGGTCCTCGGGGGATACGCCTCGTCAAGCAGGATACGGGAATACAGGGACATCATTCGAGCGGGAAGCGGGATTCTGTTGATAGGATTCGGGCTCTGGATGCTCTTCTGGGGGTAAACGCTGCTGGATCAGCAGATACCCATCCTCTGGATCGACTGGCGTACCTTGCACGACCTTCCTTGCCGCGAGAATATTCGTTCTCCTGCACCTGCGTCATTCTGGATGAGACCGAATGCCTCGTTTTTGCAAACAGCCGATGGACGTGTAAAGAAAAAGGACAGAAAACATAAATGCCCAGACGTCTAGGCTAGAGTGCGGAGGCTCAAAACAGCGTTCGCAAAACCGCGGAGGCTCACCTTATCCGTCCAAGACCGGATGAGCCCCCCACTGCCCGAAGGCAAAGGGAACGTACGCGTTCTGCGTACTTAAGGTTGTGCCTCTTTTGCCTCCGGGAAAAGAAGCTGGAGGAAAAACAAATGAATGGAAACATTGGAATGCGGGCACTCTCCGCGCTCCTGGCAATGCTGCTGGTGAGCGCGGGTGTTGTGCCGGTAATGGCTTGCAACCCCCTTGAACCAGGAGCCTGCACCGGTTACTCGTTTACCGAGAGCAGTGGTGTTGTGGATGACTCCAACATTGTAGTGAGTTCAGATGAGCTCACTGGAGATACAAAAAACGCCGCAATTGCACAGGCCCTTTCGGATACTGCCGTTCGGCACCTGCGGGATGGATTACTCCGTGATGGATTTATTCTCTCCACAAAGCAGATTCAGGCAATTAAAGGTGTTACAACGAACGAAAGTATGACCGTAACCACCACCCTTGTAACAATGCCCTTCATCAAGGAAGCATCCGATGGAAAGGCATTTCTGGTGTTTGCCAGCAACGAGCTCGGGAGCGAGGCACGAGCATTTGTTGCACACGATGGCATAATCTCATATCTCAGATATGACCCTGCTGTCGCGGGCCTGACAGAAGATGATGATGGCCTTGTCTGTGAGTTCTGTCTGTACGCATTTTCTAGAATATGCGGATTCATTGCAGATTCAGGATGTGCGGTTGGCTGTACTAATCTTTGTATCAAGCCCACGCATCCGCTGATCATTGTTGGTTGTGCTGGAGCTTGCGCGCTCGCATGTGATTTCTTCGTAGCTCACGGAGCCTGCAACTGGGGCGCACAGCAGGCATGTGAGGGGGCAGGGTTATGCTGAGATCACTCAAACTATTTGTTAGTTTTCTGGCCCTTTTTATAGTCGCTACAGTTATCCGGTTCGGCGCTCTGATCTGGTATCCGGAATACATAGATCCGGCACACCTGTTATCATCGATACTAGTTGGGCTGGCCGTAATCCCCCTGATTCTCCTAATCATGCTCTCACGATACGTCACCGCCAAATTTGCTGCTGCAAATCTCAGCCCTCGCGCTACACGTTTGCTCGCGATCATGGCCTCTGCTTTATTTGCTGTTATGGGGTTCTTGCGGAATTATTATGGACACCCGCCGCTGTTGTAATGGCGAAGGAGCCACTATGTTTAAAAATAGGGTTATTTTCTGTTTATTCCTCGTTCTTCTCACCATTGTTCCAGGCTGTGTTGAGACCTCCGGCGAGTTGACAGCCGATGAGATTGTCAATCGTAGTCTGGCCAAGTATGAGGCAATCGATGATATGACAGAGAGCGTAGCCATTACTACCGTTTTTTCTGGAGCCGAATATATCGAATTTAAAGATTATGCCCTGAAAAAGCCGAATAAATTTAAGTTGACGGATTTTGAATCCGGGATTGAAACTGTCTCGGACGGAAAGAACATCTGGACTCTTGACTTAGTAGAAAACACGGTAGTAGAGCATTATAGTTCTGATTCGAAAAAGTTGCCTGATTGTGATTACAGCCAGATACTGCAGGAAGTAATGCGATCGTACCGGCTGGAATTAACTGGCACTGAAACCCAATCTGATAGACTGTGTTATGTCATTGAAGCAGTCCCGGAAAACAGCGGGGTTTTACCAGAAAGAACGATCTGGATAGAACAAGAACAGCTGATTCCAGTCAGGATTAGTAACGACTATGGGGACTATCAATCGTTTATTCAGTATGAAAACATTTCATTTGATGTCGGAGTCGATGATAACGATTTCGTCGTATCTCTGCCGTTTATCGCAACCAATGGAAGTACCTTGCCTGAAATGTACGATCTCATTTCCATAGAGGAAGTGCAAGAAAGGGTAGATTTCCCAATTTCGTTACCATCATACACTTCCAATTATCTCTTCTCTGGCGCCTCTCTGACCCAAACCAACACTTCGGACAGTATTTCATTACTTTATACAAACGGAAGCCGCACTCTCATAATTACTCAAACACCGTCCGAGATGAAGCAGGTCTCTAATACGGATTCCACCGTTCAATCGTACGATGGTAAGGAGATTGTCAAGCACTTTGGCGGAAATATTCTCCTGAAGTTCAACTGCAATCAGATAGAGGTTGCGATAATCGGTCAACTGGATGAAAGAGAGATGATCAAGATCGCTGAATCAATGCGATGTGCCAAATGATCCTAAGAAGCGTTCACATTTGTTTAGGAGAGAAATTATAGAAGAAACGACTCTCGATTGATCTCGGACTGAACAGCATTTAGATAAAACAGAGATCCTCAGTGTCATGAAGGCCGTGCATATGAAAGCCCTATATGCAATCGCTATACTGGTGGTTGCTTGCGTCCTGTGCATTCCTGCAGTCGTGGCCTCAACGATCCCCCTCGAATACTACCACATGGACCGGTGCCCGGACTGCAAACTGACTGATCCGCTGATCGCGGACCTGGAAGGCGCCTATGGCGGTGCCCTTGCGATCGAATGGATTGATGTCGAAACCGTGGACGGATGGGAGCGATGGAACGCATACGCATTCTCGAAGTCCCGGCCGTAGTCGTGAACGGCACCGTTAAAATTCCCAAAGAGGAGATCACCGACGAGAACCTCAGGGCGGCGATCGAGCAGTCCCGTGCCGGCGCTGAGCCGCAGGAAAACTCCCTGCCGATAAACTGGAATATCCCGCTTGCGTATTCGTTAGGCCTTTTTTCCGGCTTCTCGCCCTGCTTGATGGCAATACTCGGATTCATACTGGTGTACGTCACCGGGTCGGGTAAAGGGTTGAGAAGCAGTCTCCTGAACTCGTTGATATTCGGCCTGGGGCTGGTCGCTGCATATATCGTCATGGGGTGCTGCTTCCTCCTGGCGGGGATGTCCCTTGGTGGTTTCGGTCCGTACCTCACCGTCGCGGCAGGACTGATCACGATGCTCGCCGGGGTGAACCTGTTCGGGTTGATACGGCTCCCGATCTCCACCGACGACTATGTCAAGTCATCCATACGGAAGCACGCGACCACCCTTGCCGGGCTGTTTATTCTGGGCATGATGTTCTCGTTCGTCAAGGCCCCGTGCGCCGCACCGATGCTCCTTGTCCTGCTGAGTAGAATCCTGATCGGCGGCACTGTGCAGGATCTATCGCTCCTGCTGGTCTTCGGGGCCGGGGTGCTCACGCCGTTCCTCGGCGTCGGGGTCCTCGGGGGATACGCCTCATCAAGCAGGATACGGGAGTACAGGGACGTTATTCGAGCGGGAAGCGGGATCCTGTTGATAGGATTCGGGGTCTGGATGCTCTTCTGGGGATAGATGGAGCGCCGGATCCGGTGATGCCCGTCCGCCCGGATCGACTGGCGTACCTTGCACGACCTTCCTTGCCGCGAGAATATTCGTTCTCCTGCACCTGCATCCTTCAGGATGAGACCGAATGCCTCATTTTCGCAAACAGCCGATGGACGTGTAAAGAAAAAGGACAGAAAACATAAATGGCTTGATGCCTATCTCCTTGTGCGGATGCTCAAAACAGCGTTCGCAAAACCGTGGAGGCTCACCCTATCCGTCCAAGACCGGATGAGCCCCCCCACTGCCCGAAGGCAAGAGATAGATTTGCACTCCCTGTACTTAAGAACTGTGCCTCTTTGCCTCCGGGGACGTTAGAGGAGGCAAACAGATGAAAGAAACAATTGGACCGCGGGCACTTTCCATGCTTCTCGCTGCATTGCTGGTGAGCGGAACGATGGTGCCGGCGGTGAGTGCAGAGAATGAATCAAGGGGCTGGCTCGATACGTTCGACCAGTGGGTTGAGCCAAGGGATATGTCGAAGTATACTCCGGTCATTGAAACCCCGCAGAGGGTTCCGATCACTGAGGAGATCGCACGGCAGCACCCCGGAGTAATCATTCTAGATCCGAAGAGAGAATCAGAATTCCCGGTAATCGATGCAGACATAGTTCCAACCTCTCCCGGTAAAGTATCATTGACGCTGCAAACCGAGAGCAGTGACCTCGGCACCAGGGATTTAATGCCGGACGTGAGGATGACCCAGGGAACTATCTCCTGGTACTGGACACAGGACACATTTGTCTACCACGAGATCACGATTCATAACTATGCTTCTTCTGCAGCGAGCGGGATGGTCATCCTCTGGTCGCTTAAGGATGGGTATGGGTGTGGTGTACCCTTCTCGGATCTTGCAGCGGGAGCGGACCTCACTGTGACGGTTCCATTCGAGGTTCTCCCACAGCACAGTTCCATCGGAATAAAACCGATGGCAGTCGAGATCAGAGTTGATCCGACCGGCCTTACGTCGTGGATGGCAAGAATGCCGATCGATGCCATAGAAAAGTATAACAACGATGCGGCGCATCTCTTCGATCCTGACGGCGGAGAAAACCTCGAGACAAGTGATCTATATCATTTCCCATTCAGTGAGGGATATAGGGTGTTACTCGAAGCAGCGCAGGCGGCTGATGGTACGACAGAGCCGTATCAGTCTGCCTACGAAATAATGCAACGGGTTCATGATATGATGGAATATAATAACGAAACAATGTACGTTGAGTATATATTTTCTGATCTGTATACCCTAGACCATCCGTCTCCCATAAACGGAAAATATCAAGGGGTCTGCGATGAGTATGGGACCCTGTATACCGCCTTCACCCGCGCACTGGGCATCCCGACGCGATTCCTATCGTTCACCATGGAACTGCCTTCCGGTAATATAACAGGGCATGCTATTGCAGAATCATGGAATGGAAATGCCTGGATCCACTCGGATCCAACATGGGATGTATTTGACAATCCCCAGGTTTACAGGGCAGCGGGAAACAACCACATCAACATCACCATCTACGGTGACGCCGATGACTCCTATTACACGCAGGACCCGAACGACCCAACCGGCGATGGCATTCTCAGGTACGAAGATTTCAGAACGCAGATTCTCCTCGGAGAGGTTCCGAGGTATAACTAACCCTTTTTTATGTCGAAAAGCGTTGTCCTTCTGATGCTCGGTCTCATCCTTGCGGTGCTTGTCTGCAGCATACCCGCAGATGCGGTCGTGACGCCTCTCCCTGGGCAGGGAAACCAGACGGGAATTCTGTTTGGGGTTCACCCGAACGCGAAGACCAACGAGACGATCACCGCATTCATCGCTGAACATGGGGAGATCTGGTGGCATGAGAGCACGTACAACCACACGCATGAGTACGTGTACATCGTGCCGGCGAACGCCTGCGAAGAACAGCTCGTCTATTTAAACAAGATTAGAGCCGATGAACACGGCGGCGAACAGTCCATCGGGCAAATCTGGATTATCGGCTGCGATGAGGCGCTGCCCCTGGCCGCGGAACTCACCTTCCCGAAGATTTTTGCGAAGTACCCGGCGCTCAGCAACGACGGCGGGGTGCGGTCGTACGTCGAGAATCAATCCCCCAACCGCTATGAGGAGATCACGTCCAAACCTTCTCGGGCGCAGGTCTACTTCATCAACGATACCGGCGTGTTCACGGAGTACATCGTCGACCTCTCGGGAGGAGAGATCGTCTCCACCACCTACATCTCGGAAGAGAACCTCACGGTCGGGAGAGCCGAAGCGGAGGCGCAGGTCCTCTCCGGGCAGTCTCCGGGCGCCTGCGTCGAGAACGTCGTGCTGAAAGTCTACGACAGCGACCGGATAGTCTGGGAGATCACCGTTCGGGCCGGTCGGGAGACGGACGTCGTGCAGATCCCCTCGGACCTGGCGCCCGGGCAGTCGCTCCGGACGACGACGCCGGGGTTCGGAACGATCCTCGCGGCTTTTGGCGTAGGGATGAGTTTCGTCCTGTACCGGAAGCGGAGATAGGGTCGGGGCGGCGGATACGCCCTTTGCAAACGCTCCTGTCCGGCATGCGCGCCTGCCCATCCGGGCATGAGGGGGCATCCCGCTCGAACTCCGCTTTGGTGAAACATCGCCCCTCCAGGCGGCACACCTGAAGAACGGGTTGGACCCGGCCTTGTCCCCGGGCCGATCCAAAAAAAAGTTTACTCTCCCTTCAACATCGCGTTGATCGCCGCCGCCGCACGTTTCGCCGAGCCCATCGCCTCGATCACCGTCGCGGCGCCGGTGGCGATATCCCCGCCGGCGTAGACGTGGGGGATCGAGGTCCGGCCGCTCTTGTCGACGACGACGTTGCCCTTCCGCCCGCGCTCGAGCCCCGGGATCAGGGAGACGAGGAGCGGGTTCGGGCTCGTTCCGATCGCCTGGATGACCATATCCACATCGAGGGTGAACTCGCTCCCCTCGATCGGCTCGGGCGACCGGCGGCCGCTTGCGTCGATGCCGCAGAGCGACATCTTCACGCACTCGATCCCCGTGACGCACTGCTCGCCAAGGATCCGGGTCGGGTTCGTGCAGGTATAAAACTCGATCCCTTCCTCCTGTGCGTGCAGAACCTCGGCCTTCCGTGCCGGCATCTCCTCCTCGCCCCGTCGGTAGATCAGGGAGACCTTCGCACCCAGGCGGCGTGCCACCCGGGCCGAGTCCATCGCGACGTTGCCGCCGCCGATCACCGCCACGCGGGCCCCGTGCAGGACCGGCGTATCGAACGCGGGGAACGCATCGGCGTGCATCAGGTTCACCCTCGTGAGGAACTCGTTCGCCGAGTAGACGCCGTTTAAGTTCTCGCCAGGGATGCACATGAATGCAGGAAGCCCCGCTCCGGTCCCGAGAAAGACTGCGTCGTAGGCGAGGAGTTCGTCGACGCTGACGCTTCGTCCCACGAGGTAATTCTTCTTCAAGCGGGCGCCGAGTGCGAGTACCTGGTCGATCTCCGCCCGGACGACATCTTTCGGGAGACGGAACGCGGGGATGCCGTAGGTCAGGACGCCGCCGGCCTCGTGGAGCGACTCGAAGATCGTGACGGCGTGACCGGCACGGGCGAGCTCGGCCGCGGCCGTCAGTCCGGCCGGGCCAGACCCCACGACCGCCACCCGCTTCCCGGTCGGCTTTGCCACGTCGGGGAGGCTCGGGTCGTTCGCCCGCTCCCAGTCAGCCACAAACCGCTCGATCGCGCCGATCCGGATCGGGGTCTCCTTGTTGCCGAGGATGCAGACGCCCTCGCACTGGGTCTCCTGCGGGCAGACCCGCCCGCAGATGGCGGGGAGCATGTTCTGATCCTTGAGCGCCTGTGCGGCCTCGGGGAAGTTGCCCTCCGCGACGTGCCCGATGAAGGCAGGGATGTCGATGCATACCGGGCAGCCCCTGACGCAGAGTGGTTTTTTGCACTGGAGGCAGCGTTCCGCCTCGGCGATGGCCTCACCGGGGGAAAGACCGCCATCGACCTCTTTGAAGTCCTTGACCCGGACGTCGGCAGGCCGGTCACTCATGGTTATGGCCTCCTTCACCGCACCGGCACCGGTGCTCCGCAAACCGCTCGAGCGAGGCCTTCTCCTGTCCGGTGTAGATCCGCTGCCGCTGCATCAGTTCGTTAAAGTCGACCTGGTGGGCGTCGAACTCGGGGCCGTCGACGCAGGCAAACTTCGTCTCCCCGCCGACGGTCACCCGGCAGGAGCCGCACATCCCCGTCCCGTCGACCATGATCGGGTTGAGGCTGACGTAGGTCTTCACGCCGTAGGGCA
>Ga0172377_10006353_pt1 | contig 12174 bp, 9 predicted proteins | sample Pumphouse3metaG_FD_119749 | JGI IMG/M metagenome (GOLD analysis project Ga0172377, IMG submission 119749) | Leachate microbial communities from a municipal landfill in Southern Ontario, Canada - Pumphouse #3 metaG | ecosystem: Engineered > Solid waste > Landfill > Unclassified | place: Canada... | reverse complement strand
GGCCGAATGTCGCCCCTATCCTGCTCTTCAAGCTCTGCTATTCCCTTGTTGCCCGCCCCTGAAACAGCCTGATATGTAGAGACTACAATTGTCTTTATCCCGTAGCTCTTGTGTATTCCGCTGAGGGAAAGAACCATCTGTATGGTCGAACAGTTTGGGTTCGCAACAATACCGCAGTATCCCTTCAGAAGATCCCCGTTGATCTCGGGTACTACAAGCGGAATCTCTGCGTCACTTCTGAAAGCAGATGAGTTGTCTATAACGACGGCTCCTCTTTCCGCGGCTATTGGTGCATATTGCTTCGAAACGGAAGCTCCGGCCGAGAACAGAACATAATCGTAGCCTTTATCGAAGGAAGCCTCGCGAAGCTCCTTGACTTCCAGATCCCTGGACTCAAACTTGAAATGCTTTCCTTCACTGCGCTTCGAGGCAAGTAAATCAATCACTTTCGGTGAGATCTTCTCCTCTTCCAGCTTCCTTAACATCATTCGGCCTACTTCCCCGGTAGCGCCCACTATTGCAAGTCGCACTTAACCACCTCCTGAAAAAAGAAAAAGTGTTCCCGAAGAAAACGGGAACACTTCAATGGTTTGAAATAATGTCCTATTCCAAACCCACCGGCTCTCCACGCATTCTTCGTGACAGTCATACAGGTCTTTCCTGTATGCCCAGAAGTCGGTCGCTGGGGCTTCCGCCTTCTTCGGCACCCTCGCCTTTCGATCCGTTCCAATCCCCTGATGAACGTCTACTGATCTCGGGTGCTCCTCCGTTGGGTAACTTTCGATTGATTATATCACGCTGCTATTCTGATCAAGGCCCACTATGAAAACAACACGTAAATTGATCATCTCATTTGCGGTTATCGTTCTATCTTCTTCTCTCACCTGAAGAAGAAATGAGGGCTCGGCAATCTAAGACGCTCTAGAAGCCTCCCGTTCCTCCCCCGCCTCCTCCTCCGCCGGAGCCTCCGCCGCTAAAACCTCCCCCACCAGAACCACTGCTGGATGCAGACGAGGCGGCTCTTGTAAGACCGGTAAAGGAACTGACGGCGTATGCCGTGACAGGATAGTAGATATACGGATGCCTGCTCTGTTCTCTCCAGACATCTTCCGGGACTATCTTGTTTAGGTTCTTCCTCACGGTATCGGCAATTCCGAGGGCCGTTGCAAATACGAGATACTCTTCCCACAGGGTAATAGATTCAGGGGGCTTCTCATTTAGCAAGGAGTAATCCTCCAGGTACTTCTTCAAGCCAAGCCACCGTAGATAGAAAAGCCTCCCGTCTTTCGTCCATCTTCCGAATACATCCTTCGGCATGAAAATCACAACCCAGCTAACTATCCAGATCCCTCCAAAGAATGCGTAGGAGAAGAGTCGCATTGGTGAAAGATCAGATTTTGAATAGAAGAAAAGTAGGATAATGCAGACAACGAGCATCAGGAAGGAGTAGCCCTTGGCAATCGCATTGCCTTTGAGGTCAATCAAGTGCATTCTTCTGACAGTATCGTTGACCTTATTCTTGTATTTTGAGAATTCGCTGGTAAAGAGACGGGCCTTTGATTGCTTCTTCGTAACCTGCTTTTTCACGGCAGTAAAATCAAACACATCTCCTTCGTCGTATTTGTCAAGAAAAGAGAGGAAGGCAGCTTCGGTAGGGCGTAGCTTTGAGTTGTCTCGATTCTTTATAATTATTCCTTCGACTTTTTCGCCCTTTCCTTTCTGAAAATCGATAAGTTCCTTTCTATACAACTCCATAATTGTTGAGCCTATTCCGTCGTTGTCTACCATTCCAGCCATGTTCCTTACTGCCGCGTTTATTACGTCGGGAGCATCGCCTGTTGGTAAGTCTCTCTCATACTCTGCATAATAGCCAATATCTATCTCTCGCCCGAATTTCCTGTGCGCAACTATCAACACAAATGGTGTCAAGAAACCTACCACTATTGGAATTATCCACTTTCCGAAGAGAACCGTTGTCTCTGCCTTTCTTTCGGCTCCTTCTATGAAGTTCTGATCGAAGGCTCCACCTAGAGCGATGTTTCTCATGTTCATCGCATTTGCTTGTTCCTTTGGAATGACTGCCCTGAACTCGACGTATGTCCAAGGTGGAATGTTCGTTGCTCTCAAATCAAACACGTTTCCACTACGATCTAACTCAACAGGGGGATGTGTATAGAACTCCAGTATATCTAACTCTTGAGGGAATATTACTCTCGCAGTAATTTCGCCGACCCAACTGCTCGTGTCCTCACCCCAGATTTTTCTGAAGATCTGAGCGATGTCTGTTCCCACTTCGACAGCTCTACGAACGGTGTACTTGTAAGTAACGCTTACTCTTTCCTCTCCTTTGACCGGAGTAACACTAGAAGAGTTATACGGAACAAACCAGATCCTAACCGATCTGGCATTTTCATCACCCATGGATTCTATGTATTTGATCTCCTTGCCCACAGCAGTAACTTCAATAGAGCTGTACTGACTTCCTGCCCTGTCGGCAGGCAGCTCTCTGTAAATTCCTCTGTAAGCTTTGTTGAATTTGTAATCGATAGTCTCGGTAACTGTTAGGAGACCGTTCTGGTCTATCTCCATCAAGACATTCGCCTTCTCGATCGATGTTATGGACGAAAAAGAATCAGCAATTCCGTCACTGAAGATCAGTATCGCCACTGCCCACGTAATTACACCAACTATGATACCCGCGATGACCCTAAAGACGATCTTCTTCACTCAGCGCCACCTCCCTTTATTGCATTTTACACTATCGTACCTAGATTAATTGGAATGAGCTGGCCTGCGTCAGCAGACTGTGCACGTTACAGAATATTGGTACAAAAGACAATGAAGTGTAGCATTGAAGGTTTAGTATTTTACCGACCGGTAAGTAAAAATCTATTGGGGGTGTTATTCATGGGTATTGTAGAAAGCATGAAGGCTTCAATGCTGAGACAGGCAGGGAAGTATGTGGGTTCACTCGTCAGAAATTCTTCAACTGAAAACATCGGAAGGCTCTTTGGCACAGTTGCGGCTCTGACGAAGGAGCCGACAAAGAGTGGATTGAAAAAACTGACTCAGATGGCCAAGGAAGAGCATCCAATGATCGTTTCCTGGCAGAATGTCTTTAAGAGATCCAGTCCAAAGGCAGTTGAAAAGGCTATGACAAATCTCGTTGTCAATGAGTTCGCCCTTGGCGAGAAGATTCGTCAGGAGAAGATGCTCGAGCACGAAGTTGTAATTCCCAAGCTCGTAGTAATAAGCCCAACTTACGCTTGTAATCTAAACTGTGTTGGTTGTTATGCTGGTCTCTACGGTAGAAAGTACCAGCTTTCAAAGGAAGAGGTCAGTTCTATAATCCGGCAGGCAAATGAACTGGGGATTTACTTCTTCATCATCACCGGCGGTGAGCCGTTTGTATGGCCGCATCTTCTCGAGATCTTCGAGGAGTTCAACGATTCTTACTTCCAGGTCTACACCAATGGTACTCTAATTACAAAAGAAGTGGCACAGAAATTGGCTGAACTCGGCAATGCCACTTTTGCAGTCTCCGTTGAAGGTTTCGAAGGCGAGACCGACTGGAGAAGAGGACGCGGTGTTTTCCAGAAAATTAAGCAGGCTTGGGCAAATCTGCGAGAAGCCGGAGTCATTTACGGTACTTCGGTTACCGCAACCAGACTGAATCACGAAGTAATGATGAAGGACGAGTTCTGGCAGTTCTTGAAGGATGAAGGCGTATCTTACGCCTGGGTCTTCCAGTTTATGCCAGTGGGCATGAATCCTTCGATGGATCTCGTACCGACGCCTGAACAGAGGTACGAGCGATTCTTCAAGACTGAGCAAGAGAGGCTTGGCGGAGACTTTGCATTCGTTGCAGATTTCTGGAATCACGGATTCCTTACGAATGGCTGTCTTGCAGCCGGCGCAAAGTATTTACACGTTAATGCAAAGGGTTACGTTGAACCTTGTGTCTTCCAGCAGTTTGCGGTTGACAGTATAAGAGAGAAGAGTCTTCTAGAGATTTTGAAGTCTCCGTTCTTCACGGCATACAAGAGAATGGTGCCCTACAGCAATAATCTCTTCAGACCCTGTCCGATCATTGACAATCCCAAGGTTCTCAGAGCCATGGTGAACAAGTTCAATGCGATCCCACAGCATGATGGAAGCGAAAACGTTGTCACAGAGCTTGCCGGACAGCTTGATGAACTTGCAGCCGGCTGGAAGGATTACGCAGACAAACTGTACTACGAGGAAGGCTTTGCCGAGACCCACCCGGCCCACAGAGGGGTTTACGATTTCGATGTTAGAATGAGAAAGTACGCTAACAACGAAGAAAAGCTTGCTATAGACAAAAAACCTTGAGGGGACGGTGGATCCGGTGCGAGCGAAATTGTCTTCTAGAGAGAGGATTATAAAAGCCGCCCGGAAGGCCTTTGCGGAAAGAGGTCACGACGGCGTAAGCATGTCTGAGATTGCCCAGATGGCTGGGGTGAAAAAGGCCTTGATATACTATTACTTCCCCAGCAAAGAGGACTTATTTTATGAAGTCTGGCAATACTCGATAGACGAACTTGAAGATCATGTCTTTTCGGAAACCAGAAATGAAAATGTTTATGTGTCGAAGCTCAAGAGGATTCTCAGATCGTACATTGATTTCATAACCAATAAGAATGAGATCAAGAAGATCATGGATCAGGAGAGGGCGAACCTTAGCAGGGAGGACAATGAATCCTGGAAGAGGGTAAGAGACAGGTACCAGCTTCTGAAGGAGAAGCTGTCCTCAGCGATAGACGAAGCAAAGATCGCTCAGGAGATTTCTAAAGACGTGGATCCCGACAGCGCTGCAGACCTCATATTGAATGGTTTCAGCGTAACGGAAGACCCGAACGGGCTAGAAAGTATTAGAGAGATAATCTGGAGGGGCTTGGTCAGCAACTCCGGTGAATGAACCCGATAGTCGATGAGAGGGACTTGGTCCCTCTCATTTTTTTATTCCTCTTCTCTTGAAATCAAGAACTTCTCGAAATCTCGAGTACCTTTCTTCGAACCTTCCGCCTGAGATTTGGAGAAACTTCATGTACAGCACATCTACAATCATCAGCTGGACGATTCGAGTGACGAGGCCGCCTTCTGGAAATACCAGTTTCGAGTAATAGCTTTCCAGGTTGATGCTCGAATAATTGCTTAGCTTCGATCCGGCAGGAGTTATCGTAACCACAGAGGCCCCAGCCTTCTTTGAAAATCTTAAGGCATCCATAAGGTCAACGGAACTTCCTGTACTTGAAATGGCGACTACTGCAGAATTACTTTCCAGACTGTAAGCAGAGATCATCTGCTCGTACCCATTTTCGATGAGCTGTACTCTCTTCCCACTTTGAAGCATCTTTAGATAGAGGTCGTGCCCGGCGATAGCGTCAAAGCCAAAGGCATAGATGTCAATTATTTGAGACGAGGAGAGAACTCTTGCTGCCTCTTCTATTACTTCCTCGCTAACTCGACAATAGGCCTCTCTGATTGTCGTTGAAACGAGTTCATCATATGCTTCTAAGTCTTCGATCAACACGGATGACTTTTCCCTCTGGACCAGTATGTTGAGCTCACTTGCGATCGCCAACTTCAGTTGCGAATAGCCGGTGAACCCGAGCTTCTTAGCAGCCTTAACGATCATCGACGGGGAGATCTCAAGTCGAGCTGCCAACTCATGAATTGAGAATTCCAGAGATTGCTCCGGATTATTTATAACGAAGCTTACAATCTTTTCTTCCGTCTCGGTCAGTAGATGAAGTGCTTCGTTGTAGGACTGCAGAAGGCTACTCATTATCAGCGGGAATTCCCTTCTCCTTCACTCTCTCAAACCAGTTAGCGAGCTCGCTTCGAATCTCTTCCGGAACATTGGACAGAAAGTTAGGATCATCGTGTGTATAATCTATCATTCCGTCGGAAATCCCGACCCTCTTTGAACTGCCAAACGGCAGCTGCCCTTTGCTTGCCTGGATTATTGTCTCCTTCACAAGGAGATCTATATGCTTCAAAAAGCTCGCCAATATAACAGTGGGATTCATCGATATGAGATTTGAGTCGACCGTAATCACATACTTACCCCTGACAGATGCCTCCTCAATCACTCCAACGCCGCTTCCTCCGGCAATTGAAAGAATTACGTCCACACCTGCATCAAACTGTTTTGCAGCCAGCTCGCTTCCTCTCGAAGGGTCGGACCAGCTTCCAACAATGCCGAAAAGAACATCAATCGAGGGATCGACAGTCGCCACTCCCTTCTCGAACGAAGGCCTCATCACATTGGTCATTGCGGGGTACGTATCCCCTGCAACGAGTCCAACCATCTTCTCCGTGTTTGCTCCAGGCATCCGACTAGAAGTGACAAGACCGGCAAAGATCCCGGCTAGAAAGGTCATCTCATCATCTTTAAACGCGACTGAATATGTATTTGGAGGTGAGTTCTCAATCATTCCGTCAAGAAGCGCAAACTTCTGATTAGGGAACATATCGGCAACGCGTCTCACACTTGCCGGCATTCCCTCCGTAAAAGTCATAAGAAGATCATACTTGTTCAGAGCAGCGAGACTGGTTAGAATAGATTCCCATTTTGACTGGTTGTATCCACCTTCGACGATCTTAATCTCGATCTCCTCAGACTCAATTTCGAGGGCACCCTTCTGAACGAGCTCATAGATCGCGTTTCCGCCGATTTCACCCGTGATTAGAATGGCAACGCTGAATTTGGCGCCTGCGAGAGTGGCAATCATAACAATCAGCAAAAGTAAGAATAGTCTTTTCATATTTTCACGCTCCCAAAAATCTCTTATCAATAGATTATAGTTCTTTCGAACTAAATTCTCAAGAGCGAGAATAATATTCCTGATATCGTGTCACATTGTGGGTGATGAGTCCGGGGTAGGCCTCTTCATGACGAAGCCGTCATACTGGTTGATGTTCTGATCAAGGAGCTTTACCATCTCAGTAGCGTCTATAAGCCAGTGCAGCGAAAAACCTTCTATAAGCTCGGCGACTCGGCCTCTGATTTCCTCAAGATCCTGACCGGCCATATATGAATGATAAGCATAAGACCATACGTGAGGGGTTCTTGGGCTGGATAGTTCGATTCTCTCCAAGTCGTCGGAAGCCAAGATAGAGTAAACCTCAGCATAATCACCAGGGCTATCCACCTGCCACCCGTTTTCCGTCCATCTGAAGAAGCGTTTGAAGACGGATAATTCTGTCGCTTCATGGGCCTTCACCATGTGATCGTCAACAACCATGAGCTCTGCAATTCCATCGCAGTCAAGATCTATGACATTATTCGTTCTCTTTGGATCTATTGCCACTGTCAATGAGTAAACTTTGGTGTCGATTACGGTAATATAGTAGGCTCCCAGGGGTGTGGAGTAATCATCGGTAAGAAATCTGAATATTGTGGTCTTCTGTCCGGGGTAGGGCACATCGTGGACAATAACGGGTGTCATTATCGTCTTACCCGCAAGAGTATCTACTACGACCCCCTCCTTGTAGAACTTGACAACATCTGGGATGCCCATTACGGGATCACCAGACTGAAACTCGAACGTGATTCTCCCTGGAAGAAGCCCACTGGTGTATTCCTCGTACTTCCACAGTGCCGTACTTTCGAGAGTCTCTGTATTAAGGGAAGAAGCGTCGACTGTCACATTAGGCGTTTCCACCTCGGTCAGATTGCCCGTGCTTGTCGGAGTGAGAGGAATTGGTAGAGAAGGCGTGATTTCTTCTGCGGGATTCTCATCGAAGAAGCCGTCAAGATTGAAGAGATCGTCAAAAGAATCCATAGCAAGAATCTCTAGTGCCATATCTTCGAAAGAATTCGTGACAGTAGCATCAGAAGAGTCTGAATTATCGCTGTTCCCCGCCAGACTTGTAATTGTTATAAGGACAAACATCATAAAAGATAAATAGCGAAATAAGTGCCTTCTCATACTGTCCAATCACCCACATGGCAATTATACGCTATTTTCGGAAACACGAAGCTCATGTTTTGGGTCAGCAAAGACTAGAAGTCCTTCGTTCCAAAACAAAATTGATTCATCGTTTCCAGCTAAGATCAAGAACCAAGAGCAAGACGTCGAATCACGGCCCAACATGACGGGTAGTAGCTCTCCTCGGATAGCCTAACATCGTCATTCCGAGCTTGACCCGGAATCTCTCATTAAAGCTGTGGAGATTGTATATGATAACGCTTCTGAAGGGAAAGAGTATCTTCTTTCAAGAACGAAGAACTGCTCTTCATTATCGGTTACCATTAAGAACCAAGAGAAAGATGCCGCATAGATCGATATGGATCAAAGACTTTTCAAAAGACCCCAATGTGTAGTATGATTAGTTGTTCTATGAAGGAGGTGGTGTTCATGGCAGATAACTTCGATGATTTCTTTAACCCCATGGGTTCTTACACCGCGCTTCTTCTGGAATCTAATTGCTGAAAGGCAATTTCTTCCGATTATTCGACCACGGCGGTAAGAGCCCGTGGTTTTTTCTTTCTCTAAACCAACTCGAATAATTGGAGGTAAATCATGAATGGTGAGGTAACTAATGTTCAGAAAGGCATGATAGAAGTAAGATCTGAGTCAGGTGAATTCTTTCGCTGTCTTCTCAGAGGAAAGCTTCTTCAAAAGGAAAGAACAGAAAAGAACGTTGTTGCGGTTGGCGACAGGGTGCTTTTCGAAAGGCTTCAGAAGGACCAGGGAATAATTACCGAGGTTCTTCCCCGTGACAAATGTCTTGTCAGGAAAGGGGCAGGCAAAAAAGGGAGACATCTCCATCAGGTTATCGCCGCAAACGTCGATCAGGTTCTTATTGTCGTGGCGATAAAGGATCCCCCTTACCACAAGAGCTTGATCGAAAGGTACATTACTGCAGCGAGAGGTTCGGATCTTGACGTGATAATTGTTTTCAACAAAGATGACCTGGGCCTATCTGAAGAAACGAAGGCAGACATCCAGAAATATCGTGATCTTGGATACCGGGTCTTTCTTACGAGTACCATCTCCGGAGCTGGCATAGAAGAGGTCAACTCGGCTCTTCAGGGGAGGTCTTCGGTGCTGGCAGGAAGTTCCGGTGTCGGAAAATCCTCTCTAGTGAACGCGATTTGCAGTTCAAACGTTAAAACCGGCGAAGTAAGTGACTCCACACACAAGGGGAAGCATACAACCACTTCCTCTCAGGTGCATCTTCTTCCTTATGGAGGGAGAATTATTGATGTTCCCGGAATGAGAGAGTTTGCAATAAGTGGAACGGAAGGTCTTGACGAAGCATTTGATGATATAGTGGAACTTTCCGCAAAGTGCAGGTTCAGAGACTGCACCCACACCGTCGAGCCGGGATGCGCGGTTCGCGAGGCTGTAGCCAACGGAATTCTCGACAAAAGAAGACTTCGAAACTACCTGAAAATTAAGACTGAAGAGTAAGGCCCCGGTTCTCCGGGGCTTTTCTTTCGTTCTATGTAATACCGTAAACAGCGGTCACTTTGTCATCTCGGCAGAGGCTTTAGGAAGTTACTCGCTTTGCTCCCCCCAAAAGAAGCATTCTTGAAACCTCACAATATCATTCGTAGAACCTGCCCTTAATACAACCTGTTCAGCGCTCCCAAATTGTCATCCCGTGATGTATTTGCACGGGATCTCGGCTTCTGAAGGGCCTCGTAAGGCCGTGGTCGGGGGTAGCGGGTAGGTCGGAAAGAGCAAGTAAAACTGGTCCACCGTTGACGGTCCCCCCGTCCTTGGAGAAGATCGCAGAGCGAGCAACTGTTCCTAGTTCTTGGCTAAGGTTAGAAACCAAGACCTAGATGCTGAAACAACTTCAGACGAAATAGGACGTTTTCGTGTTGACCAGGCGCTTTCATACCGCTGTGGCATTTAAAAAACAAGACCCGGCTAATGCCGGGCCTTTACATAGAAAATACTAAGTATTGCTTCCTCGCTTCACAGCTTCGGTGCAATTAGCTCTAATAGAATTGGTGGAGGCGGCGAGAGTCGAACTCGCGTCCGAAACCAAATTCCTTGCAGGCTCTCCGAGCGCATCCTGTGATCATCGTCAACAGTCAAGACTTCACAGGCAGAGTCCGACTGTCCTAGCCCCTAAGTTTCCCCGAGAATTCGAGGCACATCCACGGGTAAGGTCTGATTTTCTGACGCCCTTCATAGCCCACCAGACCAAAAAGCTATTCGGACGGCTACTTATTAATTATTAAGCAGCAAGTGCAAATTCGTTATTGGCATTTCTGCTTTTCCGGTTTTTTAACGCGGCTCCGGGACCTCGGCTCGCTCCTTCAAGTTCATTGACCCCGTCGAAACCGTTTCGCCCCCAATGATAATTATATCATTAGGTCTGTATGGTTGTCAGCGATACCGTACTTCTCAAGCTTATAGTATAGACTCCTTATGCTTATTCCGAGTTCGTTTGAAGTCTTTGTCTTATTCCAATCGTTTCTTTCGAGGGCTTCGCTGATGATCTCTTTTTCATAGTCCTCCATCAACACCGCCAGGCTCCCCACTGGCAGTTCGCCGTGCTTTTCCGGTCTTTCAATTACTCCCTTTATGTGAGAGGGCATTATTGTTTTCTCTTCGAGTTCCATACTGATCATTGCCCTCCCGATGATGTTTTCGAGCTCCCTAACGTTGCCAGGCCAATCATGTTTCTTGAACAGTGTTAAGACGGCCGGATCGATGCCCGCGACCATCCTGCCATACTCTTGATTGAGCCTCATTACTACCAGTCTTGCAATCTCGGGAATATCTTCAGGTCGCTCCCTCAACGAGGGGATGACTATGGGGACTACGTTCAAACGGTAGTACAAATCAGGAAGAAAGTCTCCGGCTGCAACTAGCTTTTCCAAACTGACATTCGTTGCAGCGATCACCCGTACATCCAGTTTGACTGTCTCATTTCCTCCAACGGGCTTTATCTCTTTATCCTGAAGAAATTTAAGGAATTTCGACTGGACTGAAAGACTCATCTTCGCGACTTCATCCAGGAATACCGTTCCTCCGTTTGCTTCCTGAAGAAGTCCCTTCTTTCCTCCGCGGCGTGCTCCAGTGAAGGCTCCTTCGACATAACCGAAGAGCTCTGATTCAAGCAGAGTTTCGGGCAGCGCGGCGCAGTTCACACTAATGAAGCTCGCATCTCGCCTATCACTTGAATGGTGTATTGCATGGGCAAAGAGCTCTTTTCCCGTACCGCTCTGGCCGTTAAGCAAGACCGTCGCCTTTGTAGTCGAGACCTTTCTCGCCTGATCTATTGCGACCTGCATCAATTTAGACGATCCGGCAATGTCATCGAAGGTGTACTTTGCCTTCATGTACCTCAGGAGCCTCTTCGTATCTTCAAGTTCCCTCGCAAGTCTTTCTATTTCGGATATGTCGTGGATAACGCCGACGCTTCCTTTGAATGAGCCTTTCACGAAGAGCGGCGTAACATTTACCAACACTTCTTTCTTGTTTGGACCAACCTTGAGCCGCGCATTGTATATGGGCTTCCTTGTCCTCGCCACTTCAAGATGAAGTGAGGACCCCTCCGCTATGTCCACAGTTGCCATCTTTCCAATCACGTAATCGGGGCTCATTCCAGTGATTCTTGTGTAAGCTTTGTTTACGAGAACGATCTTCCCCTTTTCGTCGGCAACGGAAATCGCATCATGTGTACTGTCAATAATCGAAGTCAAGAGCCCTTCCATTTCTTTATGATTAATGACTTCTTCGGCCATTTTCTCGACGTTTGTAATATCTCGAAAGACGGCCATTGCCGCGTGAACTAATCCATTCGAGTTCACTATCGGAAATCTAGAAGTAACGATGGTCTTCTCTTTCAGGTACTGAATTCTATTCAGCTCAGCTTCGCCGCTTTTCAAAACGATGTGGAGCCTTGTGTTTGGGATAGTCTCTCTCACGGGAGCACCAACTGCTTCTTCCCCGTCTATTCCCAGTATGTTGAGTGCCTCGTCATTTATGAACGCTATTGTCTCGTCTGAATCTACAACGATGATGCCCTCGATAAGAGAATTCAGGATCTTTTCGAAAAGCTCTCTTTCCATTACTCACCCGTTTTCGGGTTCACACCACCTTCGGGATACACATTTCTGAACAGCCTAACAAAATCCTCTTTATTCAGCTCTTCGGCCCTCACATCTGCCTCGATTCC
>Ga0172377_10006351_pt1 | contig 12175 bp, 11 predicted proteins | sample Pumphouse3metaG_FD_119749 | JGI IMG/M metagenome (GOLD analysis project Ga0172377, IMG submission 119749) | Leachate microbial communities from a municipal landfill in Southern Ontario, Canada - Pumphouse #3 metaG | ecosystem: Engineered > Solid waste > Landfill > Unclassified | place: Canada... | reverse complement strand
TTTATCTGTTTTTTTGACAGATGAGGGCTTTTTTTGTTAATATTAAAAGGAATTCCTTTGAAGTCACTTAATTTTAGTTGGTTTTAAATATTAAAATATAAAAATGAAAAAGCTTCTCATTATTGAAGATGATCCAATGCTGGTTGAGATATATCAAAAAAAATTTTCTCAAGATGATAGTTTTGAAGTATCAATTTCCAGCGCCGGTCTGGAAGCCGAAAAGAAAATATTTAACGAAAGACCGGATTTTGTTCTCTTGGATCTGGTGCTTCCCGAGCAAGACGGTTTTGAGATATTGGAAAAAATAAGAAAGGAAAAAGATTTAGATAAGACGAAGATAATCATCTTCTCCAATCTTTCTCAGCCCGAAGAAAGAAGTCGGGCCGAAGAACTTGGGGCTAACGGTTTTATTGTTAAATCTGAAAATACGCCCCAACAAATTGTTGATAGGGTCAAAGAATTGGCCAAAAAATTTGAAGGACAGTGATATTGATCCTTTATAAAATAATTCGCATCAAGGATCTGGGGTTGGTGAAAAAGGCGGGATTTTCCAGTTGGATAAGTTTTTCTTGTGAATAAGGAAGGGTTATTTTGACTTTTAAGAAAGCAATGGCGCAGTCCTGTGCAATAAGAAAATAACTAAAATCAAAAACAAATGCATAGAGGTCTTTTCTTATCAAGACTTGAGAAGAAAAAAAGGGTAGCTGAAAAAAAAAGTGAGGCAAAAGAGTTGGGATTACTGGATGGCTTTTCTTTTTTTTTGGGTTTTCAATCGATCTTGGTCGTTTATATAATGTCCAGTTTTCTTCAAGTAACCTCTGGTTTGGGACGAATTGAAATTTTCTTTATCATCGGCTACTCTGTTTCTTTTTTGCTCTTGATAAATTTTCACCATTTAATAAAAAAGATTGGCAAGACCAATGCGTTTTTATTGATCTTGGCAGTAAAATCAATTGCTCTTTTTGGCGTGGCTTTTTTACCTTTTGATCTAGCCAGAGTTTTTTTGGCCATGATCATCCTGGCAATCGGGCCGATCGTTTGGGTTGGGTTGGATGTTCTAGTGGAAAGTTTCTCACAAAATAAACTTACTGGAGAGATTCGAGGTAAATTTCTTACATCAATGAACATAGGTTGTTTGCTGGCTCCGTTCCTGAGCGCCTATTTAGTAGGGAGCACGGAAAGCTTCCGTTGGCCTTTTTTCCTGGCGGGTTTGATCGTGCTGAATATATTTTTGATATCACTGGTGAAAATACCCAAGATCAATCATGATATTCAAGTGGCCAAGCCGATAAAGGAAGTTCTAAAAAAGATAATGAAAAGGAGAAATGTATCTCGTATTTATTACGTTTCGTTCTTGATGGAAACTTTTTATGCGGTCATGATCGTTTACACCCCCATATATCTGCTTTCTTGGGGTTTGGAATGGGAAGAGATCGGAAAGATATTTACCATAATGCTTCTTCCTTTTATTTTTTTGCAATATCCAGTTGGTCGTTTAGCTGACAAAAAAATGGGTGAAAAGGAACTTTTAGCTATTGGGATCCTAATTACAGGTGTCTTTACCGGTTTGTTGTTCTTTATCGAAGGACGGAATGTTCTGCTCTGGGGGGCGATTTTATTTGCTACGCGGATCGGAATTGCTATGATCGAAGTATTGCGCGATTCATATTTCTATAAAAGGATCGGACCAACAGACGTAGATATCATTAATTTCTATAAAACTGCCCGAAGCATCTCGTATATTTTTGCCCTATTATTTTTTGGAATAATTTCCTTCTTTCTTCCAATACGCTTTATTTTTGTGATCCTGAGTTTTCTTGTTTTCACCGGTATTTTGGCTATTTGGAATTTAAAGGATAACGAGGTATGCAAAGAATGATTAATTATTTGAGATCAGCTTATGTATCAAGTTAAATTTGAAGATTTTGAAGGACCGCTTGATCTTCTTTTGGATCTTTTTGAAAAAAAGAAGCTGGATATAACCAAGCTTTCACTTTCTAAGGTGGCGGATGATTTTTTAGCTTATCTGGAGAATGGTCAGGCGGCTAATCTGGATAATCTAAGCAGTTTTCTGCTTACGGCTTCCCAACTGATCTTGATCAAATCAAAGGCATTATTGCCACTTTTTGAATTTACGGAAGAAGAGGAGGAAGAGATCGAGGATCTGCAAGCTCGATTAGTTGAATATAGAAAATTCAAGGAAGCAGCGGAGGTTTTAAGTCAAGGTATGCTGGAAAACAAAAAATGTTTTTTTAGATTAGAAGAGAAATTTTCTTTTGGTCGGTTTATCTCTCCCGGATTGTCCAAGAAGGAATTAGCAGCGATATACGATCAGATAAAAATGGAAATTTCCCAAGAAGATGATTTATCTGAGGAGATAATGCGCGAAGTCGTAACACTGGAAGAAAAGATCAGCCAAATGAAAGTCTCGCTCGAAAGGAGAATGAAGATAGCTTTTTACGAAACCATTGAAGAGTCAAAGGATAAGACCGAGGTCATTATTTCATTCTTGGCCATGTTGGAGATGATAAAGCAGAAAATAGTTTTAGTGGAGCAGACAGGACTTTTTTCTGATATCTGGATCTCCAAAAGAAAAAAATAAAAACGATTCTTTAAATATTTTAAGATTTATTGTATTCTAAAGCAATGGAAGAAACAACTAACAGAATAAAATCCTTATCAAGTGAGAATGTTGTCGGAAAATTAGAAGCACTGATATTTGCTGCCGGTGAACCGGTTAAAATATCAAAGCTGGCAAAGTTTTTAAAAGTTACTCCAGCCGAGTGCGTAAAGGAATTAACCGGTTTGTCTGATCGTTATGACAATGAAAAGAGAGGGCTTAAATTGATAATGAAGGAAGATGCTGTCCAGCTCTCTTCAAGTCCTATTTTTAGTGGCTTGATCGCTAAATTTTTCAATAAGGAGCTAAACGAAGAGTTGTCAAAAGCAGCCAAGGAAGTTTTGGCCGTTATTGCCTATCGAGGTCCTATAAGCCGGACGGAGATAGAATATATCAGGGGTGTCAATTGTAGTTTTACATTAAGGAACCTTGCCATGAGGGGATTGATCGAGCGGAAAGAAAATCCCTCCAATGTTCGTTCATATATCTACGAAGTAAGTTTTGATTTTCTTGCCAGTCTGGGTATCTCCAGAATAGAAGAGTTGGAAAAATATGCCGAATTAAGCCGGAGGGAAGCGGAGAATAAAAATAACGCCGAACAATAAAAAGAATGAGAACAGAAAAAGATCTTCAAAATATTGAGATAAGAAATAATAAAGGAGTGGTAATATCAGCTCTATTCTTTTTGGCAATAGCGGCTAGTCTTTTATTTTCTGTATTTTTTTGGGGAGAGAATATAAAGCATTGGTCTGCCAATGCGCTTACTTTCTCGGATCAAAAAACGGTTGATGATATGTCAGCGGATAATAGGAAAAAAAACAACGACGAGAAGAGTGAGAAATTGAATATCATGTTTGAAGAGTTGGCCTTGGAAGAGCCGAATGCCCCGGTCAAAGTTATGGGCATGGGTAATTTTTATGCTCGAGCCAAAGCAGCCATCTCTATCGATGCGGACACTCATACAATTCTTCACTATCAAAATGGCAAGGAGAGAACCGCCATAGCCTCTCTTACCAAGATCATGACAGCTGTGCTGGTGGTGGAAAAAATAGAAGACCTGGATAACGAATACGTGATGATCGATAATGAAATTTTTGTGACTGACGGGACTAAAGTGGGTTGTCCCAGAAGTGGCTATTGTATTTCAGATCGTCTGCAGATCGGCGAAGAAATTTCAGCTCGTTATCTGTTTGAGGCAATGCTTATGAATAGTGCCAATGATGCAGCGGTAGCTTTGGCGAAACATATTGCCGGATCTCAGGAAAATTTTGCAAAAATGATGAACGAAAAAGCTCGTCAATTGGGTCTGACTGATTCAAATTTTTGCAATCCCTCCGGACTTGATAATGATGATGATCCCAAGGCTTGTTATTCGAGCGCTTATGATATAGCCAGGATCGCAGCTTACTCCTTGAAGCATGAAGACATTTGGGATGTTATGAAGATCAAAGAAAAGGACATTTTTTCGAAAGACGGGAAGATCGTTCACCACATAATAAACACAGACATATTGATCGATCAGATTCCCAATTGTTTAGGGGGCAAGACCGGTTTTACCTATGAAGCAGGAAAGTCCTTAATGATGGCGGCTCACCATCCTGCGGATAAAGAAAAAATAGTGGTGGCTGTACTATTGGATGATATCTATCGTTGGGAAGATATGCCAGACTTGATTAATTGGTCTTTTCAAGCTTATAATTGGTCAAAGTAAATAGTAATTATTTTTGGCTATGCAACTAGCTCAAATACAAACAATTCCCGAAGTTTTAGCTATCGCCAAAATAGCGGTTCTTACTTTTGTCTCTTTCGTCTTGACCATCGGTTTAGCGCCTTTTTGGTCAGGTTTTTTATACAAGCACAAGATCGGCATAAAGATCAAAAAAAGATCCGTTGACGGTCAAGAGCTTTCCTATGTCAATAAACTTCATGCACATAAAAGCGGGACACCCACTATGGGCGGAGTCTTGATCTGGGCGTCCGTTCTTATTCTTATTTTTTCTATGAGCTATCTGGCTCCTTGGCTTTCTGAGAAATCGGGTAGTGTTTGGATCAGTCGACTTGATTTTTTGCAAAGAAGCCAGACTTGGTTGCCACTTTTTGCCTTGATCAGTACGGCGGTTCTAGGTTTAGTTGATGATTATATGAGTATCAAAAGTATTGGCAGTAATAAAGGAGGCGGAATGAGGTTCGCCTGGAGGATTGCTTGGCTTTTTCTGATTGCTGCTCTAGGTGCTTGGTGGTTCTATGAAAAACTTGGTTGGCATCAAGTTCATGTTTCAGCTTTGGGTGATTTTGATATCGGTCTTTGGTACGTTCCTATTTTTATGTTTGCTATTATTGCATCAGCGGTTTCTTCAAACGAGACGGATGGGTTGGATGGTCTAAATGCCGGAATACTTATTCAAGCCTTTGCTTCTTTTGCCATAATTGCCTTTTTTCAAGACAAGATGGACCTGGCGGCTTTTTGTGGGGTGATAGCCGGAGCGTTAACGGGCTTTTTGTGGTTCAATTTCTATCCGGCACGTTTTTTTATGGGAGATACCGGTGCAGTTTCTTTGGGGGCTACTTTGGGAGTAGTTGCCATGTTGACAAATTCTTTTTTCATTCTTCCTTTTGTTGTCTTTATATATGTTGTGGAATCTCTTTCGGTCGTTGGGCAGCTCTTTGCTAAAAATTTGTTTGGGAAAAAGATATTCTTATCCGCTCCCCTCCATCATCATTTCGAGGCCAAAGGTTGGCCGGAAACCAAAGTAACGGTCAGATTCTGGATCATTAATGGCGTGGTGGTCATATTGGGTGTGTTGATAGGAATAATTGGAAGGGGCTAGATCGTTGCTGTGTAAGATAAACTTAAGCTATTCATAAAAAATAATATGACCTCAAGGGAAAAATTTCTATCAATTGTGGCTCCTCTTTTCAATGAAGAAGGTAATGTAGATCAATTGCACAAGGAGATCGTCGAAACATTGGAGGCGAATGATCTAAAAGGGGAGATAATCTTCGTTGATGATGGTAGTAGTGATGGGACACTAGAAAGAGCCAAAAAGTTAAGTCCGTTAAAACTAATTGTTTTCAGAAAAAATTTTGGTCAAACGGCAGCTATGGATGCTGGTATAAAAAAAGCGTCAGGCGATATAATAATTACCATGGACAGTGATCTGCAGAATGATCCGGCTGACATTCCTAGGCTTTTGGATAAAATGGACGAAGGATATGATGTAGTTTCCGGCTGGCGGAAGAATCGGCAAGATAATTTCAGTAAGAAATTTTTATCCCGAGGTGCAGATTGGCTGAGAAAATTTTTAATAAATGATAAAATTCATGATAGCGGGTGCTCCTTAAAAGCCTATAAAAAAGAATGTTTCATTGGAGTAGATCTGTATGGTGAGATGCATCGTTTTATTCCGGCGGTGTTAATGTTAAAAGGGTTTAAGATCGGCGAACTAGTGGTAAATCATCGTTCTAGAAGATCGGGTAGGACTAAATATAATTATAAAAGAGTACTGAAGGGCTTCCTGGATATGCTTAGTGTTTGGTTTTGGAGAAAATTCTCAACTCGACCGTTGCATCTTTTTGGTGGAATGGGTCTTCTTTTGAGTATTCTGGGGTCGGGTATCTTGGTTTGGATGTTCATTGATCGTCTTTTTAGAAGTGCCTCCTTAGGTAATAGGATCTGGCCCATGATCGGTGTGTTTCTTGTTATGATCGGTGTGCAATTTTTTATTTTTGGATTATTGGCGGATATCCTGATAAAAACCTATCATCAAACAAAGAATGAAACGGCTTATGATGTAAAAGAGATCATAGAGAATTGATTCGGCTGATCATTTTCAGGTAAAATTTGCTTTTTTGTTTTTTTGTGCTAGTGTTAGCATAGTTCAAATAGAAAAGGGGGTTTTTTGTTTTAAAATTATTTATATAAAATCATGCCAGTACCAAAGCAAAGGCACAATTCCAGTCGTGGCAAAAGAAGAAGATCGGGGCACAAACAACTGCAACCCAAAAAACTAATAATTTGCCCAAACTGTTCCAGTAAGATCATTCCGCACAGAGCTTGTCCCAAGTGTGGTTATTACAAAGGGAAAAAAGTAGCCTAAGAAGATTAACTAAATTATCATTGAAATGAGTAGCCGGCATTTTTTACGTTCTGTTGCCATGCAATGTCTCTATGATTGGGATTTTAATGGCAAAAAAAAGGATTCATTGGTGCGAGTAACATCAGAAAATATCAAGAACTTCTTTCCACAAATAGAGGAATCTAAGGAAGAAGTTTCTTTTGTGAAAAATTTGGTCAAGGGTGTTTTTGAAAAAATAGAGATCATAGATCCGATAATTGAAAAATGTGCCCCAGAGTGGCCGTTGGATCAAATAACCATGGTTGATCGGAATATCCTTCGCTTAGGTATATACGAACTGATGTTCGGTGATTATGAACAAGTTCCCCCTAAAGTGGCGATCAATGAGGCCATTGAATTAGGGAAGACCTTTGGCGGTGAAAGTAGTGGACGTTTTGTTAACGGGGTTTTGGGAACGGTTTATAGAGAAATGGGGGAACCAATGAAAGATGATAAAACGAAAAACAAGAAAGCATAAGTTTTTGTGAGCCCGTTTTGATATTTTTCAGGACTAAAAATGAATATGAGCGGGAAGTCTCCCTATTTGACATTTTAAATATTATGTGTTAATATTTAATTGGACTAAAAGGAGGCTTTATTTTTTAATAGACGGAATAGTAAACAAATGAAAATCAGGGAAGACGAACAAGGGAAAGAAATTGAAGCAGCGACAATTAACGAAATTGTTAATTTTTTGCTGGATAAAATTGGCCCTAGGGCGAAGGAGCTCTTGGAATTAAGATTTGGTTTAAACGGCAAAAAACCGGAATCTCTAAGTGCAATCGGAAAAAAAATGGGTATTACTCGGGAACGGGTAAGACAGATCGAAAATGATAGTTTTCAAAAACTCAAAAAAATAAACAAAGACGATCAATATCAAGCTATCATTGAAAAGGCGATCGGTATAGTCGATTCTTACGGAGGTTTTTGTGAAAAGAGAAGGCTAAAGAAAATGGTCAAAAATGATGTCAGTGATCTGGAAAGAAGATATCTAATGATCATTCTTAATTCTTGTAGTTATTTGAACTTCCAGAAAGGCAATCGGCAGTTAGAAGCTTTTTGGTATGATGAAAAAAAGGTTCAACCAAAAGAGATCAGTCATAATGCCAAAGAAGTCTTAAATTTTATCCAGACAAAAAAGTGTCCGGTCAGATTTAATGAAATATTGACGTTTGCCAGAGACTTAAATGAAAAATTCTTTTCTGGTAGCTTGGGCGAAAAAAAACTTCGAATGATCCTGTTGATATCAAAGGATCTGCAAAGGAACATACTTGAAGAATGGGGTTGGAAAAAATGGAACTTGATCTCCGGCAAAGGTAGTCGAGAAAGAGCTTATTTGGTTCTAAGGAAGCACAAAGAGCCGATGCATTTCAGGGATTTATCTGACAAGATCAATGAATATTATAAAGAAAGAACGACACTCTCTCAGACAGTACATAATGAATTGATCAAAGATAGTCGCTTTGTCCAGGTGGGCAAAGGTACCTATGGTCTGGCTGAATGGGGACTAGTGTCAGGAACGGTAAAAGATGTTATTATGCAATTACTAAGGGAGAAAAATAAGGCGGCTAAAGAAGAAATATTGGATTACGTCTTATCTCAAAAAAAAGTAAAAAAAACTACTATTGCAGTCAATCTTGCTAACCAAAATATTTTTAGCAAGGATGAGCAGGGAAATTATTTCTTAGTGATCGATCAAGCTTAGAGGTGCATACCAAACGGATCTTTATATTTTTCCTTAAATAATAAAAATAAAATCTTGGCGACACTTGAGCTTAAAAAAAACAATGGTTATTTTTGGGCAGCGATTGGTTTGGCGGTAGCGCTGATTGGTTTGGCGGTTTTTTTTCTTTTCGAATCTGGGGACTATGTTATCTTTGGTAATGTTTGGTTGATAATGAAAAATCTTTGGTGGTTGATCCTGCCAGTGCCGATCTGGAATTTGTTTATGATGGTCTGGGGAGAATATACAGAACTTAATTTTTCCATAAAACAAAGAAGTATCATTTTGGAAATTCGTCCTCCTGCAGATGTTGAAAAAAGTCCAAAGATCATGGAGCAAATATTTGCCGGTATGCACACCTATTCTACTCCCAATAAATTTGAGATCTATTGTGGATGGAGGCCTATGCAAGAAAAATTTTCCTTTGAGATCGCTTCCGTTGAAGGAAAGATCCATTTTTATCTGCGTTGTCCGGCGGTAGGCAGGAATATGGTAGAGTCTTTGATCTATGCTCAATATCCGGATGCTGAGATCTTTGAAGCGGAGGATTATACCAGGAAAGTTCCCAAGAAATTGCCTAATCGAGATTGGGATGTTTGGGGAACGGTTATGAAATTGGTTGATGATGACGCAGTACCCATCAGGATCTATAAATATTTCAAGGAAGATGTAACCGGCAAGATGATCGATCCTTTGGCATCTTTAACGGAAGTGATGGGTAATATAGGGAAGGGTCAACACATTTGGGTACAATTTGTTTTTTCTCCGGCGGCTGAAAATGAGTGGCAGCCAAAGGGCAAGGAAAAAATTGAGGAAATGATGGGTACCGCCAAGAAAAAAAGCCTAGGCAAAGTGGATAGATTTTTTTCTGATGTTAGGGATGTTGCCGTAAATGTCATCCGGGGATTAGCCGGGGCAGAGGTGGTTTTTAGTTCCGGGGAAGACGAGAGAACAGCTGAATTCAATATTCAAAGACTTTCCCCCGGACAACAAGATAAACTGCGAGCGATAGAAGAGAATCTATCACGTCCAGGTTTTAACACCACCATCAGATTTATCTATGCCGCCAAAAGGGAAAATTTCAATAAGGCGGTGGGTGTGGCGGGAGTGATGGGTTCTTTCAAGCAATTTGCTGATATTAATTACAATGCGATAATACCCGATAATCGAACCAAAACTTTTGCTAATTATTATTTCACTCAATTTCGTTTGGCCTATCGACAAAGAAAAATAATTCAAGACTATCGAGACAGGTCTTTCGCCGGAACGGGTTTCATTTTCAACACTGAAGAATTAGCCACAGTTTTTCATTTTCCGGATATGTCTGTTAAAACCCCGGCTGTGGACAGGATAACCGCCAAAAAAGGTGAAGCGCCAACCAATTTGCCGATCGGGGAAGTGATGTAGGATGTGAGTGTCAGCAGCTTTTTTATTCTTTTGATCTCCCCAAAGAAATTTTGTAAACATTTTAACAGTTTGTGTAAGCGGTAGTTTAAGAGAGAAACTAAGAAAAACTCCAATGAATGATGAAATAATTTTTTTCGCCAAAACTAATTTCAGGAATAAGGAACAGGTTTTTGGTATAAAACAAGATGATCGTCGTCGTCATATGTATGTGATAGGAAAGACCGGTATGGGGAAAACTAATCTGATTCAGAACATGGCCATTCAGGATATACGTAACGGCAAAGGTGTGGCGATCGTCGATCCCCATGGTGAATTTGCCGAAGAATGCCTAAAGGCGGTTCCGGCTAATCGCATTAATGACATGATCTATTTTAATCCGGCAGATACATCTAATCCAATTGCCATGAACGTGATGGAGAAGGTTGATCCGGAATATCGCCATTTGATAGCTTCGGGATTGGTGGGGGTATTCAAGAAGATCTGGGCTGACTCTTGGGGACCTCGTTTGGAATACCTCCTAAGAAATGCCATTTTAGCGCTTTTGGAATATCCAACCTCTACGCTCTTGGGTGTTACCAAGATACTTGTTGATAAGGAGTATCGGGCCAAAGTGATGGAAAAGGTGTCTGACCCTGTTGTGAAGTCTTTTTGGACAGAAGAATTTACTAAATATCATGATCGATTGATGGCGGACGCCATTGCTCCTATTCAAAACAAAGTAGGTCAGTTTCTCTCTAGCAGTCTGATCAGGAATATCGTTGGTCAAGTCAAATCTTCTTTTGATATTCGTTACGTTATGGACAACCAGAAGATATTGATAATGAACTTGTCCAAGGGAAGGATCGGGGAGGATAATAGTGCCCTTTTGGGTGCTATGATGATCACCAAAATTCAACTGGCGGCCATGGCCAGAGTGGATATGCCGGAAAGCCAAAGGAAGGACTTCTATCTTTATGTTGATGAATTTCAAAATTTTGCCACTGAATCATTTGCTAATATCTTGTCAGAAGCTAGAAAATATCGGCTTAATTTGATCTTGGCTCACCAATATATAACCCAGTTGGACGAGCGAGTCCAAAATGCTGTATTTGGAAATGTGGGCACTCTGATAACTTTTCGTGTAGGTGCCTCTGATGCAGAATTTTTGGAAAAGGAATTCTCACCCGTTTTTTATATGACCGATTTGGTTAATTTGGCAAAATACAATATATATTTGAAATTAATGATCGATGGCGTGGCAACCAATCCCTTTTCGGCGAACTCTCTTCCTCCAATAGATGTGAACGACACAGTTGCTAATTATGAAAAAATAATTCGAGTTAGTGCGGAGCGTTATGGCACGCCCAGAAAGATAGTTGAAGACAAGATCAATCGTTGGAGTGGTGTAATGAGCGTTGAGGTCAAGAATAAACTGGAGGAAATAATCAAAAAGGAAAGAAAAGTAAAAAATAAAAAACCATTCAATTCATTTTCCAATACTTCTAAGACCAATAAAAGCACTAAAGATGAAATTGAAAGTTCATTATCTCCAAGGACCAAAGAACAACAAGAAGTGAAAAAGAACAAAGATGTTCCGTTGGAACAAAAAAGGGAAATTAATAAAGAGCGACCAGCTTCATCAAGAAAAGAATATGAAACGGAATGTTCTGTCTGTTCGGCCAAAATAAAAGTTCCTTTTAAACCAGATGGTCAGCGGCCAGTGTTCTGTAAAGAATGTCTTAAAGAATATCGACGAGCCCAGATGAAACTTCAAAATGAGATCAAGTCTTCAGAAGAAAAACAAAATTTTTCAGTGCCAAAAGATAGAAAAAATGGAGAAAACAAGAAGAAGGAAGATCGTGGTGAACTGAAGGCGCTCATAGAGAAGGCTATGAGCCAAAGAAAGTGAGAGTGGCGGAAAACTGGGAAAGAGCTGGCAATCTTTTGATCAGTTTGAATTTTTTTGTTCTTAATGCGTAGAACAATAAGAGGAGGGATTTTAATTTGCGGAAGATATCTATGAATAATGTGACTGAACAAATCAAAGAAAGGATAAATGTTGTTGACCTGATTGGAGAATACTTGAAACTCGAGAAGGCTGGTTCAAACTACAAAGCACTTTGTCCTTTTCATAATGAAAAAACGCCTTCTTTTATGGTTAATCCGGAAAGAAATTTTTGGTATTGTTTTGGGTGTCAAAAAGGCGGAGATATCTTTACTTTTGTTCAAGAGATGGAAGGGCTTGAATTCAGGGAGGCGCTGGAAAAATTAGCAGAAAAGGCTGGGGTAGAAATACCAAAATTTCAATCAATTCCCAAAAAGGAAAAGAAC
>Ga0172377_10006350_pt1 | contig 12179 bp, 9 predicted proteins | sample Pumphouse3metaG_FD_119749 | JGI IMG/M metagenome (GOLD analysis project Ga0172377, IMG submission 119749) | Leachate microbial communities from a municipal landfill in Southern Ontario, Canada - Pumphouse #3 metaG | ecosystem: Engineered > Solid waste > Landfill > Unclassified | place: Canada... | reverse complement strand
ATATCCTTGCAGAGGCAAAGGCCCTTGCGCAGGGGGGTGTAAAGGAGCTTTGCCTTGTAGCTCAGGATGTAACGCGCTACGGCCTGGATACAGAGGGCAGGCTTACGCTTCCGGCACTTTTGGGTAAACTCTCAGATATAGAGGGCATACGCTGGATAAGGCTGCTGTACGCGTACCCTTCCAGAGTGAGCGAAGAGCTTATAAATACAGTAGCCCGGAATAAGAAGGTGCTTGCCTACTATGATATTCCGCTGCAGCACGCATCGGCCCGGGTGCTTGCATCAATGAACCGCACGGGGAGCGGGAAGGAATATCTTGACCTCATTAAGAGGATAAGGGCGGCCACCCCTGATGCCGTGCTTAGAACCACCTTCATGGTGGGCTTCCCCGGCGAGACGGAAGAAGATTTTGAAGAATTGCTTGATTTTGTACGCCTCGCCCGTTTTGACAGAATGGGGGCGTTTATATATTCGCCGGAGGACGGCACGCCCGCATCAGAGTTTGGCGGCCGCGTAAAGGGGAATGTATCAAAGGCCCGCTATAAGCGGATAATGTCTCTCCAGCAAGAGATATCTTTTGAAATAAACCGGGGCCTTGTTGGGAGAGAGCTTGATGTTCTGGTTGAACATGTAGACGGCAGCACGGCGGTGGGGCGCACAATGAGGGACGCCCCGGAGATAGACGGCGCCATAAAAGTTGAGGGCATAGGCGCCAAAGTTGTCCCAGGCAGCTTTATAAGAGCAGAAATAGTAGATGCCGGCCTGTACGATGTGCAGGCCAGATTTACGGCATCAAACGGGTAATTATAATTACATAGACGGAGGTATGGAATTGACTAACGCAGCGATAGAGAACCCTGCAGAACTTGCCGCAATGCGGTATCTGGAGGATCAGGCATATACGGCGATGCTTGTGTACCAGGAACCTGTACGCACGGCAGAAATAATAGGTGTCATAGGCAAAGAGGGCTACACTGCCAAGCTGCTTCGCCACGTGCTTGCGGCAAGCCCCCGGTTTGCCCAGATAGACCGCCGGTGGGATCTGGATATCCGGTATGAAGATCTGCAGAGACCGCTCGAACGCGTGCTTCGGGAGATAGTAGACGCCTATGGCAAGCCCATATCAATTGAAGAAATAGCAATCAATCTTTCAAGTGTGTACGATAAGCCTGCGGATTATTATGAGGAGATGCTCCCCAGGATGCTTGCAGATACAGAGAAGTTCTTCAAGACGCCGGACAATCGCTTTGGGCTTGCAAGCTGGCTGCTTTCGGTTATGTCAGATGATGAAGAGGATATCCTCTTTGACAGCGGCATGGAACAGGGCGATGTGGAAGCGCTGGAATCCTCCGCCTCAAAGGTAGCCTGGACTGCAGATTTTGCTTCTGCGGTGGCAAAGTTGGCAGATACCGCGGGTGTGCCGGTAAGCGGCAAGGTGGCAAGCCTCTTCCGCTGGAGGGCCCTCCCGGAATCCTTTGATGCAGTGGAGGCATTTAACGCGCTCTATGCATCAAAGAAGCTGACCTGGCTATCAGACGGCCGCTGGATATCGGAGAAGATGGCGGCAGGCTTTGATTCCATGCTTACAGCTATGGCGGACCGGCTTGCAGATGAGATAATGGAAGAATCCCCGGTCGCCACAATAGAAAAGGCAGAGGTTGCGGAAGACGTTGCGCCAACTCTCAGCCTGACCATATCAGAGCAGGACCTTGATGAGGTAGTGCAGATAGTCTCCGGCAAGGGCGTGGAGCGGATGCCCGTCATACTGGAGAGCATCTTTGAAATCTCCCCGCGCGATCCGGTTTATGAAGTGGCTGCAGAAGGTCTGTCAGATGCCATGCGCGCAGATTCCCGGTTTGCATGGGTGGGGGGAGACCGGTGGAGAATGGCGGAAACCCTTCCGGCATATATCAACCAGGTGCCCGCAGAGCTTGAGATTAAGCCGCTGGATTTTGAGACCCCGGAAGGCGAGAAGCTGGATGTAGAGCTTGATGATGAGGGCCTTGAGGGCGGCCTTGCTGCAGAGATTCACAACCCGCTTGTGCAGGATGTGCACGATTGCGACCAGGTGACGGAGCAGGATAAGCTTCCCGCCCAGGAATCCGCCCGGTGCGTGCTCTTCCGCCATCACAAAAAGCTTGGCACGTTTCCGCTCTGCCAGATATCAGATACCTTCTTCCCAATAGGCCCAAAGGCGGTAGAGATTATCCTCACAGACGGCGGCAGTCGGGAGAGCGTATGGATTAACCGCGAAACGGGCCTCATCATGGGCATGGATAAATGGTATACGGACGAGATGCCGGAATCCGGCGCCGTCTTTGAGCTTGTAAAAACAGAGAAGCCGGAAGAGTATAAATTTGTTTATGATAACACAACAGACCCGCTGGTTTTTGTAAGCCCCGGCAGAGTGGAAGCCCTTGCCGCCATGGCGGATGACCCCAAAACGCAGAACATGACAACGTTTGAGCTTATGTCAGAGCTTATGCAGGATCATAAAAAGGGCGTATCGTTTGTCACCCTGTTTACAGAGGTGAACATAGTAAGAAGAAGCACCCGCCGGCTGGTGGCAAGCATCCTAAGCTCATACTATCCCTTCTACCAGAGGGGCAAGAGCGCCCTGTGGCAGTTTGATGAGAAGAAGGTTGACCAGGGCTTTAAGAAGGCAAAGAGAAAATACATACGCAAGTAGCAGCACCGGCTGTTGCAACCAGGGATAAATAAGGGAGGTCGCTTGCGGCCTCCCCTGACTTTAGGCAGGAACAGGTAATCATGGAGAGAGTAAGAGTAAGGTTTGCGCCCAGCCCCACGGGTTTTGCGCACATAGGAAACATGAGAAACGCCGTCTTTGACTGGCTTCTGGCAAAGCACGCGGGCGGCGAGTTTATTTTAAGGATAGAAGATACGGACAGGGCCCGGTATGTGGAAGGCGCGCTGGAAGAGATATTTGAGGCGCTCCGGTGGCTTGAGACTCCGTATGATGAAGGCCCGGTGCAGGGCGGCCCGTTTGGCCCGTACTTTCAATCAGAACGCCTTGATATCTACTCAAAGTATGCAAAGCAGCTTGTGGAGCAGGGGGATGCCTACTACTGCTTCTGCACATCTGAGCGGCTGGCGGAGATGCGCAAGGGCCAGGAAGCTCGCAAAGAGCCTACAGGGTATGATCGTACCTGCCTTAAACTCTCCCCGGAGGAGGTAGAGGCCAACCTTGCCGCGGGGGTTCCGGCAGTTATCCGGTTCAAGGTTCCGTACAAGGGAGAGACGGCATTCTGCGATCTTGTGCGCGGGGAGATCACCTTCCGTAATGAGCTGCTGGATGATTTTGTCATCATCAAATCGGACGGCTATCCCACATACCATTTTGCAAGCATAGTAGACGATCATCTTATGCAGATCACCCACGTGATAAGGAGCGAGGAGTGGATATCCAGCACGCCCAAGCACATGCTTATGTACGCCGCGCTCGGCTGGAATCCGCCCAAGTGGGTGCATCCGCCGCTTATTCTGGGGCAGGACGGTTCCAAGCTTAGCAAGCGTCATGGCGCAGTGAGGTTTCTGGATTACAAGGAGAAGGGTTACCTGCCGGAGACTATGATGAACTTTATTGCCCTTCTGGGATGGTCGCCCGGCGAGGACAGAGAACTCTTTACCACGGAAGAGCTTATAGAGCGCTTCAGCATAGACGGAATTGTAAACCACCCGGTAAAGTTTGACCTCTCCAAGCTTGACTGGATGAACGGCGTCTACATGCGCCAGGCGGATTTGGGCAGAATAACGGAGCTTTGTCTTCCCTATCTTACGGAGGCCGGGCTGATTCCGGAGAACCCATCGCCGGAGGAGCTATCTTACGCGAAGGCTGTTATTGCCCTTGTACAGGACCGGATGAAGGTGCTCTCAGAGGCACCGGAGCTTACGGAGTTCTTCTTCAGGGATGATTGCCGTTATGATGAGAAGGGCATGAAGAAGTGGCTTAGCCGCGACTATGTGCCGGAGCTTTTAAGGAATCTGGCAGGCCGCATAGAGGCGTCCGCAGAGTTTACCATTGAATCCCTTGAAGAGGCCGTCCGCATGGCCGGGGAGGATATGGACGCGCACGGCGGGCAGGTAATCCACCCTGTACGCATGGCGGTGACGTGCAGAACCGCCGGCCCCGGACTCTTTGAGACTATGGAGGTTCTGGGCAGGGCCAGAGTGATACAGCGGCTCAACCGCGCAATAGGAATTCTCTCTGAATCCAGGGATGATTAGCAGATAATAAAGGGGGAGGGCGCCCGCCTTTCCCCTTCTATTGTTTACCGGAAGGCTTTTTTACCTCTGCAAGCAGTTCGTTCAGCCTGCTGTATAAATCTTCATACTCCTTTTTGGTAATGTTGCTGCTCTTTTGGGTGGGCGCCGGATTATCTATATTTATAAAGTAAGATGCAATTGTGGCTGCAACATACCCAAAGATTCCCATCCCGTAGATCATCATAATAGTAGAAAGAATGCGCCCTTCCGCAGTGACGGGGTAGAGTTCGTTACCCACAGTGGTTACTATTCCTATAGACCACCACACGGCATCCCCAAAGGAATGTATCATTGTGCCGCCGGCATTGCGCTCAAGAAGATACATGATAAGAGATCCTATAAGGGTTATTACAAGGGTGGAGGCAACCACATAGGCAAAACTGCGCTTTTTAAGAATATGGCCCAGCTGTACCAGGCTTTTGCGGGTGGTTACGTATGTCTTTAGGAGCGTTACCGGATGAACAGATTGCAGCAGCCGCACGGTTCTAAGTACGCTTAGCACTCGGAATACCCTGAGGAACGGGATAAAAATAAACAGGGCGTCTGCGGGATGTTCCTTTATGTATCTTAGATGATCCTCTGCCAGAAAGACCCGCGTCAGGTATTCCGCTACAAAAATCCACCAGATCACCGATTGCGCAAGCAGCAGCATGCGGGATGATTGCGGGCTAAGGCGGGCGGTAACCTCTATTATAAAGAGCGCCAGCATCACCATGGCCAGGATGAACATGGGGATTTCCAGGATAGCGTCTATGCTCTTCTCTAAAGTCTCTTCTTTTTGTATTGGTATAGAAGGCTGTTCCCTGTTGGCCATGGTACCTCCCGATGCAGGTTTTCAGCGCTTCTTTTGGGACGGCCTGCAGATGTTTCTACCCGGAAGGTCTGTTTCTGATGCGTAGAAGTACAGGATGAATATTTTTACTATTGTAGCCAGGGGTACGGCTATTAATGTGCCCACAATTCCACCCAGAGCTGCTCCTAAAAATATGGAAAAGATTATGGTTACTGGGCTTAACCCCACTGCTTTTGATATTATGTACGGGCTTAAAACGGTGTTCTCAAGAAGCTGCACGCCAGTTGTTATTATAATTCCTTTAATCCCCAGCCACGGCGAGATGAGAAACCCTACCAGGGCTACAATAATTGTGGTGGTGGCAGGTCCAAAATTAGGCACTATTTCAAGCAGCCCGGCTATTACGCCAAAGACTGCCGCGTAAGGCATCCCTACAAAGTGGAGGCCAAATCCTGCAAGCAGCCCAACCGAGAGCATAAGTATGGATTCACCCTTAATGAACGTCCACAGCGCTTCACCCATGCAATGCAGGAGATGGCTTATCGTTTCTTTATGCGGCTCCGGCGTTATGGAGAGCAGAGTGGCCTTGTAGTCCTTCTGTCCCAAGAGCATATAAAAAGCAAGGAGCGGCACAAGGATAAGCGTGATAAGGCTTGTGAAGAATGAGAATACGGCGGGGAGAGTGCTCTGCGCCAGGCGTGCGGCGCTTGCCTGCAACTGGGTAAACAGGCCGTTTGCAAACCCCTGCCATCTGCTCCCGGGGCCCAAAAACCTTCCCCTAAAACTATCTGTAAACTCCTTTGCTTTATTCAGATAGCCGGGAAAAGCGGTTATAAGTTCATGTGTCTGGTCTGCTATAACGGGCGCAAGCAGCCCTGTAACTATTATTAGGGCTATTATAAAAACCAGAAAAACGCTTGCTATAGAGAAGGCCCGCGGCAGCTTTCTATCCAGCAGGTCAACCAGGGGATGCATTATAAACGCCAGCAGGGCGGCCAGGACAAAGATGTATAATATTTTCCAGAGCAGATACAGAAGAAGAATGCCTGCCACAAGAAGTATTACAGGCAGCCAGCCTGCAGCCCTCTGATCTCCCCGCTTAGGCATTTCTTAACCTCCATGAGGCGCTATAAAACCCTTTCTGCGTGCGCATACACAAGCTACTTCGGCCCCCAGAACCAGGATCATCGAAACATAGTATATCCAGATTACCAGTACTATTACACTTCCAAGTGAGCCGTATACGCGGGTGAAGTCGGCAAAGTGGATTACGTACCATCTAAAAACGTTCTTTGCCAGTTCAAACAGAAGCCCTGCGGTTATGCCGCCGGTAAGCGGGCAGATCATCCCTATGTCTACCATAGGCAGGAAACGGTAAATAAGCACAAAGGCAAGCGTAGATACAATGGCCGGGCCAAGAACTCCCAGAAAATCCCAGAAGGCCTTCATATTCTCAGGCTCCAGCCCGCGAACATGGTAGGAGCTTACCACGGTAAGAAAGGATGTGGCGCCTATTGAAAACGCCAGCAGCGCCCCTGCAATAATCACCATTAAGAGCGCCACGGCCCTTGCCTTAAAGAATCCCAGGCGCTTTTTGGAGTCAAGCGCAATAATCATCACCTGCTGAAGGATGACGAATACCTGCATGCCCGTCCATGCCAATCCCACAAGCCCCAGGCCGCTTAGCAGGCCGGATTGCTGGCTTAACGCCGTAAGGTCTTTTTCAAGGGATTCAGTACCTATTGGTATGTAATTCCGCGCAAAATTTACAACGGTTTCAAGCGCCTGGCCGGACCCAAGGACATACCCAAAGATACCCACGGCCAGAAGCATAAGGGGGATGAGGGAGATAAGACCAAAAAAACCTATTGCAGCAGCAAAGAGACCGCCTCTATCCTCTGAAAATTCTTTAAATACGTCTCTTGTAAAAAAATATATGTTACGTAAACCTTGGGGCATACCATACTCCAGCGGCTGCAATTATTGATAGTTTAATGATAACTAATTCTACCAAAGGCCCGGTTGATCCTCCTATTTGCTCATTATTCTGCCCGGCGCCTTTGTAACCTGCACGCTGTATGCCGCTGTTTCTTCACCGTTTGCATTAATGCTTGCTGCGGTGACAATATACATTACGGGTTCTACTTTTGGGAATCTGAATATCTCTGAGAGCGACCCAAAGTAGTCCGGCAGTTCCGAGCTGTCCTCATAGAACGGAGCAACAGCCGGAAGCGGAGTTGTCTGCCATTTTCCCTGGGCATCGGCTTCTGCATCTTCGTAGGCGGTGAGCCCTTCAATAGGGAGAGCGTTTTGTATATCTGCCCTATATAGGATGGTTACCCTTACCAGGGAGCCCGGCTGCGCTATCCCCTTTACCACCAGCGGGCTGGATATATATTCGCCCTGCCGTGGAGATATAATCTGCGGCAGGTATCCGGCCATGGTTCTTATGGTAACCAGGGGGCCGGATGTCCGGGTATACGTAGCGCCGGACGGTGATCTAAACCGGATAGTCAACTGCTCCCTTATGGCAATATCTCCCGGTGTTACGCTGTACTCGCCGCGATAGAGGCCCGGCTCCACCTCTGTCATAGGCACATTTGCAACCACTCCCGGGATTGTAAAAGATGCCTTTCCGCCGGGCTGTCCGTTAAATTCTATGATAAGTACATCGCCCGCTCTGAACGGGCCGGTGCTGTTCAGGTTTATCTGGCTGCCTTCTTCTTCTGAATTGGACGGCTGGCGCTCTCTGCCATCCAGTACTTTTATTAAAAACGTCTTGCCGCTTATGGGCGCTACCCTGGCCACCACAGCATCTCCGGTCTTTATATCCTGCAGAGCGCCCGTTATGTTCCCCGGGAGGACTATATCCGTCTCGGCCGATATTCTAAGTGTGGCGCCGGTATTAAGAAGTATGGTGTTGACTGCTATTGATTGCACCTTTCCATAGACGGCAAAGTACTGCGCCCTTACAATCCCTGCAGTCTCCTGCCCCATGAACTGAAGGATTACCCTATCTCCCGGCCTGATATCTCCCATCGGCACCTCTGCCAGCCTGCCCCCAATAGGCCCCCTGAGGAGGAGCGCATCCGGGGAGATTGCAACGGAGGCAGCACGCCCGCCTATGTTTACAACCATCTTGGGCGTTCTTCCGGGCAGCACCCGGATTACCTCTCCCACGGAGGTGCGCACACTTGCCGCCTGCGTCCCCTCTGCGGGCGCGTATTGCTCTTCGTTCTCATAAATTCCCGGGCCGTAGATTATGGTGGGGGGCCGCACGTATCCCGGGTAGGGCGGCACTATGGCTATCCACTTAAAATGGTGGAAGTACGGGTCCCAGATAAGGGCCATATCTCCCCGGTTATTAAACATTATAATGGGCGGAGGATTGTACATATTGCCGGGGGTACGTATGGAGTACCGGATTAAGGAGGGATATGCGTACTGTGCGTTAATCCGGGGGCTCCAGTGCATGGCCTCTGCAAGTTTTAGCTGTGCTTCCTCCGGCGAGACTCCCGTGGACTGCATCTCCCTGGCCGCCGCCTTGGCATCGGAGGCTTTAGTTTGAGCCTGGGAATACGGCGCAGCATATATTATAAGGGCTGTGCAGGCAAATACAATTAGTCTGTAAATCATGGCAATCCCCCCGCCTAAAGATTTGCACAAGCTTGCGGCAAACCCCGCATCTATTGCAATTTGTACCCTGCGTGGTAGAAGTTGAAGCCGGATGATGCTACCTGCCTATAAACACGGAGCATGGGGCGTTTTGCACAACGTAGCGGCTTACACTGCCAAGCAGATACTCCCGGAATCCGCCGCGGCCCTTGCGACCCATTACTATAAGATCATATTCACCGTCTTTTGCAACCTGAACAATGGCCTGAGCTGCGTCCCCCTGTTTCAGTTCTGTTTTTATAACCTCTCCCACCTCACGGAAGATCTCTTTGACAGTATTCAGCGCTCCTGCAGCCTCCCGCTCCTGTTCAAGCTGGAAGTAGCCCGCATCACGGCCTATTGCTATGCGGGGCATGACGTAAAGGATGTTTATATCATGCTGGGTTGCATGAGTGAGGTGGATATAGCTGCGTACCGCCTTGTAGGAATCTTCCGAGCCGTCCGTTGTTATAAGCACGCGCATTCAATCTGCCTCTTTCATGACCAAATGGTTTGCTGCTGCCTTGGTATTTGCCACCGGAGCAGCAGCAAACTCAGTATCCGCTACCTGAATGCTATTCTGTAGTTTGCGCCAAATGCAAACTGTTTGAAGCCTACATATGCAGCATCTACTCTTAAATCCGGGATTGCAGCCCAGCGCAAACCTGCACTAACAATGTTTGTCTGGTCTGCAATGCGCCCGCCGTTAATCTCGGCCATTAAGCTTAGGTTCCTTTCAATTGTCCAGTCGAACCCGGCAAACAGGTTGTTAAATATGCCGGAGCCCGCGCCTATAGAGAGGCGTAGCGGCTTGGATGGCTGATTTGTCACTTCGCTTGCAAAGGATGTGATATTCTTGGAGAGCACAATAAAGAACCCCGGATTATCATTAATCCAGTTTGCTGTACCGGCAAGATCAAACACTCCCACAAGAACTGCGGGGCTATCGGCAGTCTCATTTATTACCCTGTATTTGGCACTGATTACAGCATCAGAATCGCTGTTATGCAGAAAAGAAATTCCTGCTTCAAGGTTGGTGCCAAACCCATATACTCCGCTTAATGCGGATACATCCGTGTTCCCAAAGAGCTTGAGCGTGTCGTGGTATGATAGCTCAAGAGTTTTCTCCGGGACTATTATCCCATCCGGCGTGTATATGTTCCCGCTGAATCCTCCCAGAAAACTGGAAGGGCCCAGAACTGGTACTGCTGCAATAAGCAGTATGGTAACAACTAATATCAGATAACGCATAATCTGCTCCTTTCCAACACCGGCATTCTCTTTTTCTGAAATGGATGCCGTGTATAACATCTTTATCCCACAAGATGTTTATTGCACAGAACAACGGAACTCAAAACGCATTGCCGGCTATATAAGCATGCTCATTTTCCCTGTATGCCGGCGAGTGCAGCTTTCCATGCCGGTTAAAGAGGGGGGCGTTGGTGGTGTGCAGCTTGCATATTTGGGGAATAATCAGCAATATATCCCGCAGAAATGTTGCGGGGGCGTTTCCCTGGCAGGCTAAAATGGGTAGCACAGAGTTGTCGCATGGGTATTTGCTCGCAGGGGGTAAGCGGTAATGAAGATAACAGAGCGTGTAAGAGAGATAGTAGAATTAAATCTTACAAATCACTATATTCCCCTTGCCGTTTTGAATGGGAGTCCAAAGATATATCCAGAATATTACGGGCGTTTTTCAGATGAGAACGTGCTTGTATTTCCGGCAACCGGCGCCACCGGAATTGGTAGAGATCTTGCGGAAGCAGAGCGTGCGCAGGCCATGGTGGCAGACCGCGCAGGAGGATTTGAGGCGTATCTGCTGGAAGGAAGCGCGCGTTATGTTTCGGGCGATGAAGATTATGACCTGATCTCTATGATGCAAAATGAATCGCCCGGTTTTCCAATCCACGGTGCGGTTGTCTTTAAGATTAACAACGTGCGTCTTATGCCGCCGCCCTAGGGCAATGTAACATTTTCTCTTAAAAATACAACTTTTACACGGGAGGAAGAGACCACATGGAAGAAAAGAGACTCCAGGAAGCAATGCTGGGCGCAGATACGGAAACCGGCTGCAACATTGATATTGATGTAACAAGGGAAGAAGCATCCTGGTATTCTATGCTAAACGCAATCTCCCTTGCTCTTGGATCAGGAATGGGAATACCAATGGATGAAGATGAGGCAAACAAGGTGCTGGGGAACGCAGGCCTGTGCATAACAGATCTGCCGCTATCTAACCCATCGCTGCTAAAAGCCATCTACAAGAGCGGCGACCCTCACCTGATGCAGAACTACGATGAACACAACCTGAATACATGGCGCTGGCCCAGAGAGAGTTTTGACAGATCTCTCCGCCCGCAGGCGCAGGGCTGGGCCATTATTGCAGAGACGGAGTGCGCAAGGATGTTTGAATCTGCCCAGAGTTCCGGCAAGGAGCGCGGCCAGTGGTCTCAGACAGCGCTTCTTCTGGCTATTCTTGCAAGAAGGCAGTGCGAATTTGCATTCAGTCACTTAAGGGATGGCAGGGGACTCTTTGCAATGTCTGCCGAAGAGGGCAGCGTTCACATTACAGATTCCAACACAAACCTTGAGGATCAGATGTGCATGCTCTGGGCCTGCTCAGATGCGGCATCGTTCGCAGGCAAGCAGGGCATATTTATGGATGAAAACGCGCATAACAGGTTTATGCTGGAGGCAGATGCGCTCTTCTCTGCCATCTTAGAGAATAAAGCAACCCTGCTGGATACATCCATAAACAAAATCCAGGCGCAGGCCGTTGCGGTATCATCGCTTGCATGGTACTCCACGGTTACTCGCTCTGACGATTTGCGGGCCGCGGCGTTAAGACTGCTGCGGGAGTATGCAGACAACCTGGTAGGCGCTCAGGATGCCTCTGAATCCGTGGGCACCACGCTGGTTGACGCAGCAGAGGCGCTCCGCGCACTTACGGAGGCCTTTAGAGTTACAAAGCTTAGAACGTATGCAGAGGCCGCCACCAAGATCTTTGATTACATGGAGAGCCAGTGGTGGAAGCTCCCCGGAGTCTACGCGCAGACCCCGCTCTCCACGGAGTACACCTATAATGCAGACGAAGTGGCCGTTATAGTGGGCGCCCTGAACGCCGCCCGGCTCTTCCTGAAAGAAAGGATAAACAGGGAGTTGGCAGACCTAAGAATGCGGCTCTTCTTCTGCAAAACCGTTAACACCGGCGGCATGCAGATGAGCGTACCCAGCGCAGACTTCCTGCCCACCTGGCTCCCCAAAGCAGGGCTGGAAGATCACATCTGCTGCATGGAGATGATGCTTCCAGGTGAAGCCGGAGGGGCCTTTGGTATAGCGCCGGTCTTTGCAGGCGAGGTATCTTACGATCCTCAATCAGATACATGGGCGCAAAACCTTCTCTTTGATACCCAGGCTGCAATGCGGGCCTGCTGCGAGTTTATAAGGTT
>Ga0172377_10006346_pt1 | contig 12182 bp, 8 predicted proteins | sample Pumphouse3metaG_FD_119749 | JGI IMG/M metagenome (GOLD analysis project Ga0172377, IMG submission 119749) | Leachate microbial communities from a municipal landfill in Southern Ontario, Canada - Pumphouse #3 metaG | ecosystem: Engineered > Solid waste > Landfill > Unclassified | place: Canada... | reverse complement strand
GTTCCTCGTACTTCCCATCCAGCAAAGGTATAGCCTGAGCGTGTGGGGGAAGCTGGTTCAGAAACGGGTTGATTGTATGGGACCGTTGTTGTCGTACTGACTCCTTCGTATTCAACAAATGTTACCGTAATGGAAACAGGCTGCCATTTGGCATACAGAGTCATACTGCGGCTTGGAATGGTTTCACTTACGAAAAGAGTTTCATAAGTTTCTTCTTCATACCACCCAGCAAAAGTATAGCCAACTCGTGTTGGTTCAGGTAAGGTTAACTCGTCGCCATAAGTTCCTTCAATCGGAGTAATGGCAGCCCCACCTTTGGAATCAAATGCTAGGCTAAATTCCCCTTCACTCCAGCGAGCGTAAAAAGTGATGTTGTTGTAAGGCATCGTTTTATTGGTTGAAAAAGCAGTTGTGTAAGCTGCGTCTTCATACCATCCTGCAAAAACGAAGCCTTCCTTGGTAGGATTAGGGGAAGGTCGCGCAATATTTCCGCGATAAGGTACGGTCGTGGGGTCAATATCATTACCACCCACAGTATCCCAACTAACTGTATAATTCTTAGGCGTCCATTTGGCGTATAAAGTTAGATTCTCCTCAACGGTGGTTGTTTCCGAAAATGAACTTGTTAAATCCACATCTTGAAACCATCCCGAAAAATCATACCCCGTTTTAGTGGGATCGTCTGGCATGTCGACGGTTCCCCCTACCGCAATGATTTGCTCTGTAATTGCACTGCCTCCATTGGTATTAAATGTGACTACTACGCTTCGTTGAAAACAACCAGCAAGCGTAAAGACCGCAAGAAACAGGGCAACTAGTTTGGCAAATAACTGAAATCGTTTTTTCATTCTGCTCAACCTTTCCTTTCCATTCGACAAATTGCAACTTGAGAATTCTTTCCTATAATCTCACAACTTATAAAAGATGTTAAAACGGATTGGGTTCTTCTCCACCACCGGGATTCCCAAGGAATTCGATGATGACGACATCAGATCTACCATCTTGAGGATTACTTTGAATGCGAATCGTCACTGCAACTTCTTCTAAAAATGTTACCATTCCTGTCGTCGATATTTGAACAAATTCTCCTCCTGTAATCACCACAAATGTCACCATTTGATCCGTGGCATCTTGAGGAGTAATCCGCCAAGTTAGTTGATAATTCGGATTGCCACGTTCAATATAAATGATTTTATTATCTTCTTCCGTACGTTCACATTCAAAGTCAAATTCTGGACGTGAAGTATCAATGAATTCGATCTTTGTTACAGCAATCGTACTTGCGGGATCTGGAATCTTGCCATAGATCCCAATTGCAATAACTGAAATAACGCAAAAGACAAACAAGAATAATGCAACAGTTTTCTTATTCAAGAATCCTCACCTCCTTACGGCTCAATTTCTTTAAAGTAGGCGCGCATATTGAGAACAAAAAAGTAAAACCGAGTGGCAAAGAATACAAGCACCAAAGCAAGAATTTTAATATTTCGTATTTCATCGGTTGTGTTTTCGAGAAAGAACAACATGAATAAAACCGTAAAGAGCACGCTGCTGAGGAATCCAAGGGTAATCGATTTCGAGAAGTTTTTGGCATGAGCAGAAGCGCCACTGACTGCATACTCGCTCAATTGTGGATTCAATAAGTCGAGTTGAAAGGACCAAAAGATTAAACCTCCATTGATTAAAACAGCTGCCCCCATCATGATTAATAATGGCTGGACAAAATCAATGCGATCACAAAACAAAATTACTAGTACATAACTTAGTATAATCATTATGGTAGAAAAGGCTAGATTAAATATGATTTTTGCCCATGCCATGTTTGAAACTTTTCCAGGGGCTGTTTTTAACAAAGAGAATTCTTGTCCTTCTGCAGTCACTGCGGTGGCACTAGCGGTATTGGATGCGGTAGCCATGAGCAAGGTAATAAGCAGGGAAAATGTGATTAACATAATATTCCCTAATTTATCACGATCTACACTAGCAAAAATGGTCATCATAGTAAACAAAACATAAGGGGTGGCAATCATAAAGGAATAATTGCTTATAAACTCAGCAGGGTTACGAATGGTTAATAACCACTCTTTACGAATAAAAGTAAAAAATGTATTCGTATGAACGATGTTCTCTCCCTTGTGCTTTTTTAAATTTGCATGTTCGGAGGAACGAGAAGCCATTTTAAGATAATAAGGACGCGATATGAAGATGATTAATAACAATAATGTAATCACTGCTCCTGTTAAAATGGCGTATCCTTGAACAATTTGCTGGCCAAAAAACATATACCCAATCACATTGTAAAAAGTGGCGATCTGGTTGGTAGTCGCAATCACTGCTTTTAAACCATCGACAAAGACGTCGTACATGGCAAGAATACGCAGGGGAACAGGTAAAAAAGAAAGAGCATAACGTAATCCAATGAATAAAACGACTAACCCCGCAATGCCAAATAAGCCTTTTAACCATGCATTCGCTTGGAAAATTCTCTTAATAAAGAGCAAGGGAATAGTTACAAGCGCACCAATAAGAACAGGAAAAACAGGAAGAATCAGTGCCATTAGAATGGTATTGATGGCATAAAGCGCAGTAAATATACCCATATAAATTCCAAAACCAAAAAAGAATGGGATGAAAAAGGAAATGCTTTTAATTAGTTCATAGATATAATAAACCAATAGCTTGCTAATATACACTTCAATGGGGCGAGCCGGATATGCAAGTAAGATTGGATTATCTTTGCTTGTATATAAATTCTTGTTAAGTCCCACAAGGCAGGATACAATACCAAATGCTTGCATGACGACGATTACAAAGGTAAGAATGGATGAATTCCTTGGTAAACCAATGATATCAATTAAAACAAGAGTGAATCCTGCAAAAACAACTGTTAAAACCACAAGCATTAATAGATAAAGAAAAGCTCTAGCAATTATTCGAAAACGCTTGGAATAATCAAAGCGTTTGATTTTATATTTATTGGATATTTGCAATAATGCAAGTACTTTAATACGAGCAAACATGACTATTTCCCATCCGCTTGCATGGCGGCCACTTGGCTCATATATAGTTCTTCCAAAGACATCCCCTGTTCACGAATCTTCTTCAGTTCGTAGACTCCTTGGAGTTTCCCATGGGAAATGATGGCAATTCGATCACATATTTTTTCAACTACTTCGATGACATGGCTCGAGAAAAAAACAATATTTCCGCGATTGGCATGTTCTCGCATGACTTCTTTAATTTGGAAAGAACTGACAGGATCAAGTCCGGTCAACGGTTCATCAAGAATCCATACTTTAGGTTCATGAATTAAGGAAGCAATGACCACTATTTTTTGCTTCATTCCGTGGGAATAACTCTTGATTTCATTATCGATTGCGTGCGAAAGATTAAACATCTTAACATATTTTTCGATGCGTTCATCACGCTCTTGTTTGGGGACCAAATAAAGATCAGCAATATAATTGATGTATTCACGTCCAGTCAATCGTTCATAGACGGCATGATTGTCGGAAACATACCCTATTCTTAATTTAGCTTCGATGGGTTGCTTTGCCACATCATAACCCGCAACTTCCATGCGACCACTTGTGATACTTTGAATACCAACGAGGCTTTTGATTGTAGTTGATTTCCCCGCACCATTATGACCAAGAAATCCAAACACTTCCCCATCATGGACTTCCAGGGTAAAATCATCAACAGCGGGTTGTTTTGCACTACCATAGCGCTTGGTAAAGTGTTCAATTTTAATCATTTTTATCCCCTCCAAATTCAAGGGCTCGCTTATAGGGCGACCATTCATTTCTTTTCGTAACGATAACATATCCATTCGATCTTGATGAAGTTTGAGATGCAATGCCTTCAAAGAATCCGAAATTTGGAATCCATAATCATATACCGCCCACATAATAAACATTAAGATGATAAAAGCGATATAAATCAGAAGGTTGTAGAGCCAGTAAAAACGGAATACCAATTGTCCACTGGTAAACAATAGGACATTGTGGACCTTGATTGGAAATGCAAACGGAAATTTGTCGACAAAGAAATCGCTGTATAGGAAGAAATAATCCACAGTTTCATAGTTGTTAAACCATGCATTTACAAACATCATAGCCACAAAATAGATGGTAAATATTCCGATTGCCCCCATCATCATGCGAAATTTAGGGCGTGGGAATATTTTCAGACCGACCGCTAGCAAGGGTAAAATGAAAGCGTAAATGTGGTTATACCAAAACATGACACTACTCATATGAAAAGCATCGCTATGAACCCCAGGAAGGATAATCGCACACAACGCACCAAGAACGTTGACAAAATATGAAAAGAAAAAGATACTTTTTACTTTAAACACAAAAGCAATGAGCATTAGGAAAATTGCGGTATTACATAAGTGTAGAGGTAATGCTCCAAGACCCAATCGCTGAACATATAAATATTGAAACACCGAAGATATTGACATGACAATGATGGCTAGTTTTCGATTATCTTCCGTTTGATTGCGCAATCCTATATAAATCGCAGCCATAGACGCAAAAGAAAAGTAGATGGTTAGGCGGTGGATAACCGTAAAACCGTCTGTACTTGAACCAAGAGGACCAAAGAATATTTGTAAAGCATGCTGAGGCATCATCGTGGGCAACAATGCTAAAAAGACGAAAAACAAGGTTCGTAACTCGCGTTTTGTTGGAAAAACAAATGGTTTCTTATAGTTTGATAAATGGGTAAGCAAAATTATTAACAAGATTGCATTGTATTGAATAAACATTGCATAGGTTTGAAAACGTTGCAAAGGGTCCACTGAATAGCCATAATAAGCAATCAAGTTTTGGGGAAAGTAAAGAATATTGAGCACTAGTACAAGGGGAGCAACCCACATCAGTAATAATTGGAAGGAGCGGTTTTTCGGGAAGAAGGGGGCGGTGACCCCCACTACGGTAATAATTCCTGCAAGCCATCGAAGAATTACCATCCAAATAGTAAGTGAGGGTGAGAAGGGGCCACCATGCAATGCGCTGGTTCGATCAATGGCCAAATTCATTTCTAATTGGAGGACATACGAGAAAAAAAGGATGACTGCTATCACTTTTAAAATCTTTTTAAAATCATCACTCTTTTTAAAGTAACGCAAAAAAAGCGGGGCAAACAGAATTACAGCTGGAAGGAAAGTAAAAAGAAACATGTTCCAATAGCTCCCATCTCATCAATTTTGACAAATTGATTATAACATAAATTTGCTTTAAAAAAGCACGATTTCTTAAAGATTATTTGTTTTTTAACTTCTGTAAATGGGTGATTGATAAAGCGCTTACAAAGAGATACAAAAAAAGCGACCAAAATTGGTCACTTTTATTCTTGACTGGTGCGCAGAACGAGACTTGAACTCGTACGGTGTTACCCACATGCCCCTCAAACATGCGCGTCTACCGATTCCGCCACCTGCGCATAAAATCCAGCATTGTCATTATAAGAAATATGCCTATAAAATGCAAGCGAAATCGTATATGGATTTTGTTCTTGAGTCTTTTTTCTTCATTCATAAAAGCGTATAATGGAGCAGGCATGAACATTGGGGGTCATACGATGAACTTTATCAATCAATACCGCGGATTGAAGAAAGAAATATACATTTTATTTTTTGGTCGTATTGTCACAGCTATGGGCTCATTTGTTTATCCAATGCTAACCTTGATGTTACGTTTAAAACTCGGTTTTGCCCCCACTGAAATTGCACTTACTTTAGCAATATTTACTATTTTCTCCTTACCCGCAGCCATTCTAGGTGGAAAGCTAACTGATAAATTCGGTCGAAAAAAGATTATTATTATCTTTGATTTAATAACAGTTGCTACCTTCATCATTGCTGGCATATTGCCTTTTTCCAATGTAACCATTGGTCTCATTTTTATTGGGGGGTTATTTGCTCAAATGGAAGGTCCAGCCTACAGTGCTCTTGTAGCGGATTTCTCCAAAACTGAAGAACGAGAAAAGGCTTACTCGATGAGTTATTTAGGTTTTAACCTTGGCTTTATGCTGGGTCCAACCCTTGGTGGTTTTCTATTTGAAAACTACATTAACCTTGCGTTTATTATCAATGGACTATCAACTTTATCTTCCACCATTCTCATCCTTCTATTCATCTTTGAAAAGAATTCTTATCGTGCCGAAAATGAAGCAAATCATGTACAAGAAAGCAATGAATACGAAGCTTCGCATGGAGCATCCACAAATATATTTAACATTCTTCGTGATCGCAAGGTAATCTTTGGGATTCTATTTGCCGGTTCACTCGCAGGAGCCGTTTATAGTTTAGTCAGTTTCTTGCTTCCCCTCAATCTAGAGATGCTCTATCCCACCCAAGGAGCCGTCTATTATGGATTGTTATCGAGTTTCAATGGCTTTGTTGTCATCATTGCCACCCCACTTTTCACCGTAGCCTTAAGAAAAATGCGAGAAATCCCTAAAATGACTACTGGCGTTGTCTTGTTCCTTTCGGGTCTATTAATTTTTGGATTTCTTCCAGGTATTATCACGGCATTTGCAGGAATGTTTGTTTTCACCGTTGGCGAAGTCATTAATGCTCTTGGAGGAAGCCCTTATATGACTAGACGTATCCCTGCTTCTCATCGCGGAAGAATTTTTGGAGTGCAAGCGATCATTGCTACGATTGTATCGGTGGCCAGCCAATTACTGATTGGTAATTTATTGGAACGATGGGATTATTCTCCTATTTGGCTGCTCTACGTTGGAATTGGATTAATTGTATTGATACTATATTTCTGGTTTTATCGCATGGATCAAAAAACCTTTCCCAAATTGTACAACAAGTAAAAAGGACCCTCCTGTTAGTTGGTCTAACAGGAGGGTCTCATCTCATAATGAACGGGTTTCTATTTATTCAATCAATAAATTATTAAGCCGTAGGAGTAGTAAAGAAAGCAAGCAAATCTGTTTGGAATTCGCTGCCAAACCCTGCTTGGGTGAGAGCGGCTTCCAAAGCATCATACAAATCGGTAGGTATTTCAACGGTCTCTCCGCTTGGTACATCGGCCAAGAAATCGTTAACCATCGTTTCGATTTGTGGAATTAAGGTCGTTTCTGAGGTTGGAACTACATCGAGAATTTCGCTAAAAACGATAAGGTCATTGATGAGAACATCAACATTCTCAGGATCGAAAGTAAAATCGGTATTTAAGAATTGATCCACATAACTTTCAGGGTCAGCAACAATCTGGTTAACTCGTTCGAATGTTTCTTGATAACGTTGCAAATCTTCTGAATCTGCATCTGGTCCCAAAATAAGCATGGCGACTAAGTCTTCAAAGGTGGAAGGAATTCCATTGGTTCGTAATTGAGTTTGCATCAAGTTGACCACACCATAAACTTCCTTGACACCCGTAGAATTATCAATCCAAGCGGCTCCGCCATTAAACAATAATGGGGATGAGATACAAATGAGAATCACAGAGGCAATGGCAAAGTTGAATGCTAAACTTACAATTCCACCAAGGATGCGCACTACAGCGCCTTTTTTCTTGAAAATGGTTCGAATAAGAAATAGCACAACCTTGACAATAATAACACCGACAATGACCATGAGAATTGCAGCTAATACACTGTAGAATGTATCAGTTATTAAACCACCAATCAAGTCGCTTATGGGGTTATCTCCAAGCTGCGCGAGTAAATTCTCTAAAATTCCAGTACCGGCAATCATCTCACCAACCGTACCATGGAACATATAGGCTGCTACGCCCACTCCAACATAAAGGGCGAGACGAAGAACCACTAAGATGATTCCATCTTTGATACCTTTTATAAGACCGAACACGAGAAGAACACCGATGATAACTTGTAGGATAATAGGACTAGCTGAACTAACATCGATTAACATTCAGTTCACCACCTTTCGTTACTTGCTGAATGTTATTGGGGGACTCAGCGAATGTTGTAAAATGTATGAAGCCCAGGATATTCGGCAATAGTGCCTAACTCTTCTTCGATACGAATCAATTGATTGTATTTTGCAATTCGATCCGTTCTCGCCAGAGAACCTGTCTTAATCTGACCTGTATTGAAGGCAACGCTAACATCGGCAAGAGTCGTATCTTCAGTTTCACCAGAGCGATGAGAAACAACGGCTGTATATCCCGCTTGCTTGGCCATCTCAATAGCATCAAACGTCTCAGTGAGTGTTCCAATTTGATTCAACTTAATTAGGATGGAATTGCCAACGTGGCGGCGAATCCCTTCTTCTAGGATAGCTGGATTGGTAACAAACAAGTCGTCACCCACGATTTGAATGCGCTTGCCAAGACGTTTGGTTAATGCTTCCCAACCCTCCCAGTCATTCTGATCCAAGCCATCCTCAATGGAAATAATTGGATAGCGAGATACCAGAGATTCATAATAATCAATCATTTCTTTACTGGATCGAACTGTTCCTTCAAATCGATATCCACTTTCAGTATATAATTCTGAAGCAGCTACATCAAGGGCAATCATGATGTCTTTTCCCGCTTGATAACCTGCGCGTTGTACTGCCTCTAAGATGAGTTGAATAGCAGTTTCGTTGGAAGGTAAGGAAGGTGCAAAACCTCCTTCATCTCCGACTGATACCGTAAGTTTCTTCTCATTTAAGACTTTCTTTAAGTGATGGTAGACCTCAGCTCCCATACGGATTGCTTCTCGTAAGGAGGGGGCCCCCACTGGCATAATCATGAATTCTTGAATATCAATGCACCAATTCGCATGGGCACCGCCATTGAGGATGTTCATCATAGGCACAGGAAGACGCTTAGCATTGAAACCTCCAAGATAGCGATAAAGCGGAAGTCCAACATAATCGGCAGCAGCTTTTGCACATGCAAGAGAAACTGCGAGAATTGCGTTTGCACCAAGACGTTCTTTGTTCGGAGTGCCATCAAGGTCTCTTAAAATTCGATCTATGGCAACTTGATCCAAAACCGTTTCACCAAGCAGTGAGGGTGCAAGAATTTCATTGACATGTTGAACAGCTTGCAAGACTCCTTTACCCAAAAAGCGTTTAGGGTCTTGATCGCGCAATTCAACTGCCTCTTTGTCACCGGTAGATGCACCGCTTGGAACAATTGCACGTCCAAATGCGCCACTTTCCGTAACAACTTCGACTTCGACCGTAGGATTTCCACGTGAGTCTAATACTTCGCGGCCATGTACTTCAATAATAATGGGCATATGCATCCTCCTAGCGCTTTTCCATATTATAGTCCGATATTCTATCATTAATCAATGGCTTTCCACTCATTTCTTCGGGAATTTCGCATTGTAATAACTTTAGGATTGTGGGCGCTACATCCGCTAATTTCCCATCACCTTCCCGTAATTGATATCGAGTGGAAGTTAACAAAAATGGGACAGGATTGGTCGTGTGAGCAGTCAGTGGCTGCCCCGATTCGTCCCGCAAGCTTTCTGCATTTCCATGGTCGGCCAGTATCAGCATCACTCCACCAACTTTTTCAGCATAGTCGGCGATTTCTCCTACACATTCATCCACCGTCTCAACCGCTCGAATCGTTGCCTTCAAATCTGCCGTATGTCCAACCATATCACAATTTGCAAAGTTTAAAATAACAACGTCATAATCATGTTCTTTCAAATCTCGCAACAAAGATTCTTTCACTTCATAGGCTGACATCTCAGGTTTTTGATCGTACGTTGCAACTTTAGGTGAAGGAATAAGAATGCGTTTGCATCCTTGTAATTCAGGCCTCTCTCTCCCATCATAATTGACCGTTCCATCAAAAAAGAAAGTGACATGAGCATACTTTTCAGTCTCAGCAATTCGCAATTGATGATAACCTTTTGATGCTAGAAACGGTCCCAATGGTGAGGTTAAAGGAGGCAGTTCAAAAGCAATTTCCCCCTGAACCGAATCCGCATACTTCATCATGGAGACTAAATCAATATTATGCAATTGGGGTTGCGGAGAATAATGATGCTTTTCTACATAAAACATCGGGTTTGTGAGTATTGTGGCAAGTTGAATCGCACGATCCGGACGAAAATTTGCAAACAAAACGAGGTCTCCATCTTGAACTTGGCCCAAATGATCTTCGGCATAAGCCGGTAATACATATTCATCCGACGGCATGGTTCCTGCTTGTTGCATGCGTTGATATTCTTGTCGAATATATTTCACAGGATTCGAAAAGGATGGTCCTTCACGACGGACAATCGCACCATACGCTTGATCCAAACGCGTGAAATTCTTGTCTCGATCCATGGCGTAATAACGACCACTAATCGAAGCAATCGTACCAATTCCCAATTGCTTACAATGAAGAATCATCTCTTCAATAAATTGTGGCGCAGTGTCTGGTTCAACGTCACGACCATCTAAAAACAAATGGAGAAAAACTTGCTGAATTCCTCGTTGTGCGGCAGTTTCAAGCAACGCATATAGGTGACGTTGATGGGCATGAACCCCACCATCCCCAAGCAATCCCATCAGATGAACCTTTGAATGTCGATGCAACGCACGATCCAGGGAATTACATAATGTTGGATTATGATAAAATGTACCGTTTTGAATAAATGAATCCAATAAAGTGAGCGATTGATACACGATACGCCCCGCCCCAAGATTCATGTGCCCCACTTCTGAGTTTCCCATTTGTCCCTTTGGTAAGCCCACCGCTTCTCCTGAAGCAAGTAACTCACGATGGGGATAGCGGGCGAACAAAGCATCAAGTTTGGGCTTCTTTGCAGCCAAAATCGCATTGCCAACCACACGATTACTTATTCCAAATCCATCCATGATACAAAGGATAATTGGTTTAGGGATAACAAAGTTCTTTTTTACTTCCATAAGCATTCAACCAACGCTTTAAAACTTTCGGGGATTAGTGACGCCCCCCCAACTAAGACACCATCAATGTCTTTTGTGCTCAAATATTGTAATGCATTTTCAGGTTTTACTGATCCACCATACTGGATAAGCACTTCTTGCGCAACTTCATGATTTGTCAAGGAAGCAAGAATGGAGCGAATGCCGTGACATACACTTTGTGCAATTTCAACCGAAGCATTTCGTCCCGTTCCAATCGACCACACTGGTTCATACGCAAAAACCATCGTTCGAATGGCTTGAGGCTCGATAGTGGTAAGTCCTTCGCGAAGTTGTTTCTCAATCACTTGCATCGTTTCACCATTTTCGTATTGTTGTAAGGTTTCTCCAACGCAATAAATGATTTGAAGTTTAGCGGCATGCAAGGATTTAATTTTTTGATTACAATCGACATTAGTCTCGGCATAGTATTGACGCCGCTCCGAGTGTCCAACAATGACACCATCCACACCAATTTCTTGCAACATTGGAATCGATACTTCTCCTGTAAAGGCTCCTTTAGGAAGTGCATGACAATTTTGAGCATAGATGAGTAAGTGTTTGGATGTTGCTTGGGTAGCAGTCAAGAGCGAAAGAAAGCTTGGCGCAATTCCTAATCGAACGTGATGTTGACTGGCAACCTCACAAAAAGGAAGGATTTCTTGAAGAAACCGATGAGTATCTTCCATCGTATGATTCATTTTCCAATTTCCAACAATGATTTTATCCCGCATGATTATGCTCCTTTAGAGGCAATGATATCAATGCCAGGCAAATGACCGTCATTTTCAATCATTTCTAAAGAAGCCCCACCACCTGTTGATACATGGGAGAATTGATCTTTGAACCCATATTCAGCGACTGCAGCAGCAGAGTCTCCCCCCCCAATGACACTGAAGGCCCCCTTAAGGTTTGCAATGGCTTTGGCAACCCCAACGGTGCCTTTCGAGAAACGAGGCTGTTCGAAAACACCCATGGGTCCATTCCAAAACACAACCTTGGCGCCTTTAATTTGCTTCGCAAAAAATGCAATCGAGGCTTTCCCTAAATCCATTCCCATATAACCATCAGGAATGGATGGGCCATTGGTATTCTTAACATCAAGAGGATTTTCAAATCGTTCGGCCACCGTATAATCAAGGGGCAAGAAGATTTTTTCAAAACCTTCTTTCATGCATTTCCTGGCAAAATCCAATTGCTCTTCTTCTACCAACGAATCTCCTACTGGAACTCCTTTGGCTTTCATAAAGGTATACGACATGGCTCCACCGATAAGAATGCGATCGGCCTTCTTCAATAAACCTTCAAT
>Ga0172377_10006345_pt1 | contig 12184 bp, 10 predicted proteins | sample Pumphouse3metaG_FD_119749 | JGI IMG/M metagenome (GOLD analysis project Ga0172377, IMG submission 119749) | Leachate microbial communities from a municipal landfill in Southern Ontario, Canada - Pumphouse #3 metaG | ecosystem: Engineered > Solid waste > Landfill > Unclassified | place: Canada... | reverse complement strand
TTTTCCAAATTTAAATATTTTTGTCCAACTGCATCCCAAAACTTCGAATATTGACCTTCAGTATCCATTATAACACCATCAAAATCAAAAAGAAGCGTATATTTATTTACCTTATATTCTTGCATAACAACATCAATTCATCATAATCTATAGTACGTTGCAAATTTACATAAAAAAAACTTATTTAACCTAAAAAACTACATTTTATAAAAATAAATCTAATTTTTATGTAAATTTAAACCATGTTAAATAAATCATATATATATTCTGATAAGCAGATTAAAAAGTTTTCTTTATATGGTTTTCTTAAAAATCTTAAATTTTTTGAACCATATATAGTTATTTTCTTACTAAATCAAGGTTTAAATCTTATAGAAATAGGTTTACTTTATACTATAAAAGAAATTATAATAAACATATTCGAAATACCATCAGGTATTATTGCAGATAGATTTGGTAATAAAAATGAATTATTACTTAGCTTTGTCTTTTATATAATATCATTCTTTTGCTTTTTCTTTACTAATAATTTCACAATAGCCATTATAGCAACATCATTTTTTGGACTAGGAGAAGCCTTTAGGTCTGGCACACATAAAGCGATGATTTATACATATCTAGAAATTAAGGGTTGGCAAAATCAAAACACACTCGTTTATGGCAAAACAAGATCTTCTTCTCTTTTAGGAAGTGCCTTGAGTTCCATTCTTTTTATAGTAATAATATTATTAGCTCCTAAAAACAATTATATTTTTTTAGCATCAATTTTACCATATATACTAGACTTCATATTAATAACAACATATCCTAATACTTTAAATAACATAGTAAAGCAGCCAAATAGAAGTATTAAATATACTATAAAAGATATGTTATCACATATTTTTAATACAAAAGAATTACGAAATTCAATGCTGAATAATGGTTTATTTGAAAGCGTTTTAGCGAGTACAAAAGATCTTATTCAACCGCTATTAGAAACTGCTATAATTACCTCTGGTATAATGATGACATATCATATTAGCACAGATAATACTACAAAAGTAATTCTCGGCTTAACTTATAGTATGATTTATATTTTCAGTTCATATGCTTCAAAAAATGCTTATAGAATTAAAAATCATTACAATAATAAGCCTATTTCTGTTTTATTAAATTATTTTAATTTATTATTTGGACTTGTTTTAATTTTAATAGCATTTATGACTAAGTTACCTATAGCACTTGTCATTCTTTTCTTAGTCATTTATATTATAAACAATACTCGCAAACCTATTTATATAGATTTGTTAGGAAATTTAATGGATAAAAATGAACGCGTATCAATATTAAGTGTATCTTCGCAGTTAAAATCACTTCTAACAATGGCGTTCGCCCCATTAACAGGATTTATCGCTGATAAAATTGGTATTAATTATGCATTCGTAATTGTTGGTTGTTGTTTAATATTTATATGGTGTATTAATAAAATAACGACAAAAAATAATGAAAGTATTACCTCTGGGAATTAATTTTTCAGGAAAAGGACATAAAGATGTAACTACTCATATAGTTTACAGATATTTAATGCTTTTAACCATAGCTTCTGCTATATCTCTTCAAGGTTGGAGGACATTATTTAATAATTTCGCAGTTGACAAAGTAGGTATAAATGGCATTCAGTTGGGCGTTATTCAATCAATTAGAGAAATTCCTGGATTCCTATCTATGTTTGTAGTCTTTATATTATTAATTATAGCAGAACGTAAATTATCATATATATCAGTAATGGTAGCAGGCGTAGGGGTAGCATTAGCTGGTTTTTTTCCAAGTTATATAGGACTTATCATTACTACATTTATATTGTCACTTGGAATACATTATTTTGGCACGACTAACAAATCATTAATTCTGCAGACATTTTCTACTAAAGAATCTCCGTTTATTTTCGCTCGTCAAAATAGTGTCAAAGCTATGACTAATATAGCTTTAGGAACAATTATATTTTTCTTGTCAAAAGTTTTAAACTATAAAGATAATTTTTTATTTATCGGAATAATCGTTTTAATATTGGCATTCATTGCTTCTACGATGGATTATGATACTAAGAACAAAACTATACAAAATAAAGGTATGGTATTTCGTAAAAGATATTGGTTATTTTATGTTCTTAATTTTTTAAGTGGTGCGAGAAGACAGATATTTATTGTTTTTTCTATATTTATGTTAGTACAAAAGTATCACTTTAATGTCGGACACATTACTATTCTATTCGTAGTAAATAATGTTTTGACTTATTTCGTATCGCCAATAATTGGAAGTGCTATTAATAAATATGGAGAAAGAAGAGTTCTCTCAAGTGAGTACTTCATGATGATATTTGTTTTTTTAGGATATGCATTTTTTAAGTCTGCCTGGATAATGGTTATTCTATATTTTCTAGATAATATTTTCTATGGCTGTTCTATGAGCATCAATACTTTTTTTCATAAATGTGCTGATCCAAAAGATATAGCGCCATCTATGGCTGTAGGTTTTACTATCAACCATATTTCTGCTGTCGTACTACCTGTGTTAGGAGGGCTTTTATGGATGGTTGATTATAGAATACCATTCATAGCAGGAGCTTTAATAGCAATAATTTCGTTATATTTTGTTCAAAAAATAACTAAAGAAATAAATAAAGCCAAAGGCAATAATATCTTTTAGTCAATGTTTATTTTTATTTGTGAAAATGAATTATTAGATTTGAAATATGAAAATAATATCATGGAATGTTAATGGCATACGTGCTATAATAAATAAAAGAGATTTTTTTAGCAAATTTCAAGAAATAGATGCTGATGTTTTCTGTATTCAAGAAACAAAAGCTCAAGATAATCAAGTACAAGAAGTTTTATCTGAAGAATTAAAAGATTATTATATTTACTCAAATTCTGCTGTTAAAAAAGGCTATGCTGGTACTGCTATAATATCAAAAATAGAACCAATTAGCGTAAAAAAAAATATAGGAATCGATATTCATGACGACCAAGGTCGTGTTTTATGTCTTGAGTTTGATGATTTCTTTCTTGTTAATGTTTATGTTCCAAATTCTGGACAAGAACTTAAGAGACTTTCATATCGTGAAGATTGGGATTTAGCATTTTATAACTATTTGAAAAAATTAGAAGAGACAAAACCAATTATAGTCTGTGGCGATATGAATGTAGCTCATAAAGAAATCGATATAGCTCGTCCGAAAGCTAATTATAATAAATCAGCTGGTTATACTCAAATAGAAATAGATGGTATGGACAGATTTATAAATGGTGATTTACTTGATTCTTTTAGACTATTCCATCCAAATGAAAAAGATCAATATTCATGGTGGAGTATGAGAGGAGGCGCAAGAAGTAGAAATGTAGGATGGCGTTTAGATTATTTTCTAGTTTCCAAGTCTCTAAAAGATAAGTTACAAGATGCCTTTATCATGCAGGAGGTAATGGGATCCGATCATTGCCCAGTAGGAATTATATTATAATAATATATAGCTCTTATGTCGATATATTGAAAAAAATAGCTATTTTTGTTAAGCATTATTAATCTAATAACGATCAATGTCTAATAACACAAAATATATTGATTCTGAAAAAAAAATTAAAGAATTAGAATTTAAATTGGAGCAAGCTCTTAAAAAAGCTAAAGAAGCCGATAATTTGAAGGCGGCTTTTATAGCTAATATGAGTCATCAAATTAGGACCCCTCTTAATTCTATAGTAGGTTTTGCTAGTCTATTAGCCGATAAAAGTTACGATAATGATGAAGAAAGAGCTGAATATGCAGAAATTATAAATAAAAACACTATTTCTCTATTAGGAATGGTTCAAGATATGATTTATCTCTCTGCCTATGATTCTGGAAACATACATCTTGATATAACGGAAATTAACTTTTCTTTATTTTTAGAAGAATTCTGTCAAACTGCGCGAATAGAATTTTTAAAACCAAATTTAGAATTGAAGATTATTAATCCTTATAAAAAGTGTATTATTAATTCAGATAAAGACAAACTTCATAAAGTAATGATTAATTATTTTACAAATGCCAATAAATATACCTATAATGGAAGTATTACTATCCGATATAGCTGTATTAACAATGGTATTAAAGTAGAATTTATAGATACTGGTATTGGCATAAAGGATGAAATGAAAGATAAAGTTTTTTTACATTTTCAAAAATTTAATCCAAGCGACATGGATGGTTATGGTTTAGGATTAGCTTTATGTAAAGCTGTAATAGAATCTCTTCAGGGTAAGGTGGGGTTTGAATCAGTACATGGACAAGGTTCTAATTTCTGGTTTTGGATACCATGTGAACCTAAGATTTCCTAATCAAGAAAAGATAATATCTCCCACTTTCCATCACAATTCTCTACTAATGCAGACATTGACTCTACCCAATCACCGGAATTCATGTAAATTACACCTCCGTAATTTCTAATTTCAGGGTTATGTACATGTCCACATATAACTCCATCATAGTGTTCTGAATTCGCCAATTTTTTTATTTTCTTTTCGAATCCACTCATCTTGTTAACCCAAACTTTTACTATATGCTTCATTCTTTTAGACAAATCGCTCAATGGTTTATTATTCTTCATTCGTGAGTTATTTATCCAATATGTAACACGTAGTGACATATGATAGCTAATATCTCCCCAACGAGCTACTAACTTAATTCTGGCTGCAAATGAATCAAAACAGTCTCCATGAAGAACTTTATAAGTTTTACCAAAACTTTTGTAGATATAATCTTCAACAAAACTGATATTTGGCAATTTTAATGATGCTAATTTTGATACGAAATCATCATGATTACCGCGAACATATATAATTTTAGTCGAGTTAGTTAAATTTAGCAATGTTTGAAAGAAGTTATTGTAATCATCATTCCATTTTTTTTTCTTTCTTGTAGCTAGATGCCAACCATCTATAATATCACCATTTAATATTAGTGTTTCACAAATATTATTTTTTAGGAAATATATTACTTTATTAATATTCGACCAAGTGGATCCTAGATGAATATCCGAAATTATTATGGTTTTATATTTTTTATTTTCTCCGGACATTAAATTTATATTTTTTTTTGAAAATCAATTTTAAATTCTATTATTTAATAGCTGTAAATATACGTATTTTTTTTCTGAAAAAAATAGACAACTCAATTATTAAAAATTATATTTAACTTCGCCACATGAAATTATCCGCTAAATATATTTGTTTGTTTTGTTTTATTTTATTCTTTAATTCTTCTTGTAAATTCCATAAAGAGAATGTTAGAACGAAAGCAAACATATCAACATCAGAATCTATTTTTTTAAAATATGCTAAAAATATCAATATACAAAAGAATAAAGATTATGTTTTAGTAAACATTAAAGATCCTTGGAATAAAGGACATTTATTGCATTCTTATATACTTATTCAAGACGGTCAGAAAGTACCTAAAAACATAAATGGCACTATTATACATACTCCTATTGATAATATAATAGTTTATTCAAGTGTTCATCTTTCTATGATTAACGATTTAGGTGAAATATCTAAAGTAAAAGGAGCATGTGAAACCAAATACATTACTTCTGATAAAATAATACAATTAATTAGACAAGGTAAGATTTCCGATGTAGGTAAATCTACATCGCCAAATTTAGAAACAATAATTGATTTAAAAGGAAAAGTTATAATAGCTTCACCTTTTCAGAATTCTGATTATGGATCTATTAAGAAATTAAATATTCCGATTATAGAAAGTGCCGATTACATGGAAAATAATCCACTTGGTAGATGTGAATGGATAAAGTTTTTTGGTTTATTGCTTAATCGTGAAAAAGAGGCTGACTCGTTATTTAATTCTGTTGAATCAAATTATCTTTATTTAAAACAATTAGTAGAAAAAGAAGAATATATTCCTACTGTTATTTCAGAAAAAAAATACGGTGGTACTTGGTTTGTACCCGCAGGTGAGAGTTACATGTCTAATTTTTTTAAAGATGCAGGTGCTAATTATTTCTATAAAAACACTAAGGGTACTGGGAGTAAGGCTCTAACTTTTGAATCAGTATTAGAAAAATGTATTAATTCTGATTTCTGGTTAATTAAATATTATGCAGAAAATAACATGACGTATAATTCTTTAAAACAAGAATATACTCCATATTCTAATTTCAAAGCTTTTAAAAATAAAACAATATATGGGTGTAATACTATTAGAAATTCATATTATGATGATATAACTATACATCCTGATTATATACTAAAAGACCTAATTAGTATTTTCCACCCAAATTTACTACCAAAATATAATCGTAGATATTTTAAGAAAATTACAGATTAACTTATCTTTTCTTCTTATTCTTAAAATCTACTTTGCTTTCAAATTCAAGCTTTTCTTTGGTTAAAGGATGAATAAAGCATAATCGATAAGCATGCAAACATAAACGATGATATGGATTAGGAGCTACTGAGCCATATTTTTTATCTCCAATTATAGGATAACCTACATATTCCATATGTGCTCGTATTTGGTTTTTTCTACCTGTATCCAAACTAAAGCTAGCTAGAGCATATCCTCCTACTTCCTGGCCTTCTGGAGCTGGATAAACTTTTTCAATACGATATCTTGTAACAGCATCACGAATAGGAATTTTACCATTTCTGGTATAAATTAAATCTCCACCTTTTTTCCCTTCTGGAACAAAGACTTTACATGCAGAATTTTCTCCTAAGGGAGCATTTATCTCTCCTTCATATCCTTCTTCTAATTTACTTGCATCTAAATTATGATCAGCTCCAGTACCAGCTATCAAAGCCATATATCTTCTATCATATACATAATCTTTCCATCTTTCCTGAAAAGCTGTTTTTACCTTATCATTTTTAGCGAAAAGCATTAATCCAGAAGTATCACGATCTAGTCTATGTACAATAAAGACTCGCGGACTTTGACTTTGTTCTCTTCTAGAAGAAGCATTTCGTCTTCGTGATGAGTCATAGGATACTTTTTTATTTGGAGTATTACCCTCTTCATAAATTGGAGATATTTCATATTGATCATCTGCTCTTGAATCATAATTCTTAGAAATATAATGTCTCGCTCTTGAAGCTTTATCAAGCCTAGTATCTTGATTGACATAATTATTCAATATGGTATGGGCTGTCCAGGATTTAGTCTTAGTCGTTCCGACAGAAAGAAGACCTGCCTCTTTATCAATGACGATTAAATCATCATCTTCATATATTATTTTCAAACCAGGCAAACTAATTTGTCCTTTTTTATCTATTTGCATACATTTCTTTATAATAACGTTTATAGTCCCCAGAAGTGATATTATCCATCCATTCTTGATGATTCAAATACCATTTGACTGTTTTCTCTATACCTTCTTCGAACTGTAATGATGGTTCCCATCCTAGTTCGTTTTTTAATTTAGAAGAATCTATAGCATATCTTAAATCATGACCTGCACGGTCAGTAATATGTTTAATTAAACTTAAAGATGCTCCTTCTTTTCTTCCTAATAACTTATCTGTAACTTTTATAATTACTTTTATTAAATCTATATTCTTCCATTCATTAAATCCTCCAATATTGTAAGTCTCTCCCTTTTTCCCTTTATGGAAAATTAAGTCTATCGCTCTAACATGGTCTAATACATATAACCAATCTCTTACATTCTCACCTTTCCCATATACTGGGAGAGGTTTATTATGTCTGATATTGTTTATAAATAAAGGAATTAATTTTTCTGGAAATTGGTAAGGTCCATAATTATTACTGCAGTTAGATATTATTATTGGTAAACCATAAGTATCATGGAATGCTCTCACAAAATGGTCAGAACTAGCTTTTGATGCAGAATAAGGACTATGTGGCGAATAACTTGTATGCTCAGTAAATAACTCTTTATCGAATTTAAGTGCTCCATAAACTTCATCTGTAGAAACATGATAAAAAAGATGTTCATTTAAATCTTTAGAATCATTATTCGTAATCCATGATTCTTTTGCCGCTTGAAGTAAATTTAAAGTTCCTAAAACATTAGTTTGAGCAAAAGAGAACGGGTCCTTAATAGATCTATCAACATGTGATTCTGCAGCTAAATGGATAACAGAGTCTATACTATATTTAATAAATATATCTTGTATTTTTTCATAATCACATATATCAGCTTTTATAAATACATAATTCGGAGCATCTTCAATCTCAGTAAGATTCGCAAGGTTGCCTGCATAAGTTAACTTATCTAAATTGATTATTCTATATTCTGGATATTTTTTTACTAAAAATCTTACGAGATTAGATCCTATAAATCCTGCACCTCCTGTTACCAATAAATTCTTCATAATAATTTGTATTTTATAAAATATAGTTTCTTCTATAAATCATTATATCCTAAAAAACTAATGATTGAAGCCAATATACTACTATTCCTGCAATATAACCAATAAAAGCTAAGAGTGAAAATCTTTTCATATACCACGCAAAACTCATTTTTTCGAGGCCCATTACTACTACGCCTGCTGCACTACCAATAAGAAGTATACTTCCACCAGTTCCAGCAGAATAAGCTAATAACTGCCAGAAAGAGCCGTCTTGGATAAAATCTGCGGCATAGCTTGCAGCTTGAACAGCATTTGGATCTTGAATTGGATACATACCTGTGGTAGCTGCTACTAAAGGTACATTATCGACAATAGAAGACATTACTCCTATAATACCATTTATTATATAACCATTGTGTATAGTTTTATCTAAAAAGTTGGCTGCGTATCCTAAGATACCTGCTACTTGAAGCGCTGCTACAGCTAGTAGAATGCCTAAAAAGAATAATATTGTAGACATATCTATATGAGAAAGTACTCTAGATACTCTATTTTTTTTATGTTCTTCAACATCTTTGACTCTTTTATAAGCTAATTCTGTATATATCCATAATAACGAAAGTACAGCTAATATACCCATAAAAGGTGGAAGATGTGTTACAGATTTAAATACAGGTACACACATTAGACCAACTATACCCATAATTAAGATATTACGTCTTTGAGATGAAGATAGTTGCTCATAAAATCTACCATCTACAGACGCAGTATGGTTAATTTTAACTACTCCTCTTAATCTATATGATATAATAGCCACAGGGATTACCATTGCCGTAAGAGAAGGTAAAATAAGATGTGTAACTGTTGGCAATGTGGTTATATTGCCTTTTACCCAAAGCATTATGGTAGTTACATCTCCTATCGGCGACCACGCTCCTCCTGCATTGGCCGCGATTACAATCATACCAGCAAACCACCAACGTATCTTTTTTAAAGGTAGTAGTTTTCTGATTAACATTATCATAACAATAGTGGTCGTCATATTATCTAATAATGCTGATAAGAAAAATGTTATAAATGCTATTACCCAAAGAAGTGTATTTATATGTTTTGAAGAAATTCGGTTCGTTATGAAATTAAATCCACCATTTACATCGATTAGTTCAACTACTGTCATTGCACCTAATAAGAAGAAAAGTGTTTCACTAATATCGCCTAAATGTCTTATTAATAGCGAATTAACAAGAAAACTTATTGTCTGAGTTTTATGAATCTGAGATGCTAATGACAGATGCTGTGAGAGAAAAATGTCAAAAGCTGTTTTGTTAAATAAGTCTGCTACTTGAGTAGAGAAAAAAAGAACTATAGTCCAAAGAACTACAGCCATGAATAGAGCTATTGCACTCTTGTTGATTTTTATTACATGTTCTAGTGCTATTAGTAAATAGCATACTAAAAAAATAATAATTAGAGATATCCACATATTATATTTTGTTCTTTATTTGAAATTAATTATTAAATAATCTTTTAAATCACTCAAAGTTTCTAAATTTCCTTTGAAATGATAAGTCGTGTGCATATGTTTTGCGGTTTCTCTAGGTTTAAGATTTGTAGCTGCTGAAGATGTTTCTATTTCATAAAAAGGTCCCATAATTGATCCATCTTCTAGTGGACCATCATTATAAGAATTAACAACATCACCTTTAAATGGCTCTGCTTGGTATTCCCACATAGAATTTATATAATCTTTTTTTGATTTATCAAAGCTGAAGGTTACTACAGTTAGAGTTTGATTTTTTTCATCTAAAGACATAATAATAGGTTTCGCCATAGATGGTGGAAGACCTATTTTTCCTCTTTTTTTCCCATCTCCTTTAAATTCTAAGATGTTTGAATTAATAGATAATCTATCTTCATCTATTTTACCAAAATATGAATCATTAATTTCATCTTCATCACTATCTATATAAGGAATAATTACTTTGTTTGCGTCCGATGGAATAAATTGACCCAAGATCCAAATTGAAAGCATTCCCGTTTCTCTATTCCACTCAAAATCATTTTCATTTGTTATCTCATTATCAGAAGAAAATGCTACTATATCAAGTTTATCTAGAGAATTATTTTTATACTTATCAAAGAACTCCTTCAGTGATAAATTTTTATACACTTCTTTTGTATCAAGTAAACTGACTTTTCTATTTAATTGTAAATTAAACTTAGTCCCTTTATAATTTTCGATAATTGCAGATTTTTCAAATATAGAATTTGTTTCATCATGTGATACTAAATTCCATGAATCTGTATCTATTAATGAAGGAGCTTGCCAATTTTCAAAATCAAAATCAGTACCATTTTTAAAAAATAAAGAAAATTGTCCACCTTCTGGTCCAAGCCAATATCTATCTTCTCCTCCAAAATTATTACAATGAGGCAAATATTGCCCTGCTGATATTAAATCATAATTTAGCCAACCGAAGCTATATCCCTCTTCTCCATTTGCACTACTAGTCAAAACTCTTCCTTGTAAATCAGGAGACAGCAAGACTCTTGCATCATCATTTTTAAGTTCTATTACTGATATATGCTTTTCTGCAAATACTTTATCAGATTTATAATTTTTCATCTATTATATTATTTTATTCTATATTTTAATTATTATTCCTAAAGTTGGTAACACTGTTCCAGATGTATTAGGATATGTTTCTAATATATAATTATTACCATTATTCTGTGTCTTATAAGAGCCATCTTCATTTTTGGCACGAATCACATAGTCTCTACTTTTATATTGAGAATTATATGCATTCTGGACATCAAAATAAAGCATTAATGTCCATTTGTTAAAATAATAGTTTTTATCTATTCTTATATCTAATTGATGGAATGCTTTTAACCTATTTTCATTTAATAAATCATAATTAAGATAAGCACCTCCATTAATATTCCAAACATCTATTTGTGAAGATTTTTCCATATCATATGGTGTATAAGGTAAACCTCCCACATATCTCCATTTCAATCCTATTCTCCAGTCTTTTTTAAGACTTTTTGATGCAGTTAAAGTAAAAAGATGTTTACTATCCCAAGCAGATGCCACATATTTTCCAGATAAATTTGTAAATAAACTTCTCACAAAAGTATATGAAGCCAATAGAGAAAAAGTATCATAATTCCAACGATTTAAGATTTCGAAACCTGAAGCCTCTCCGTCGCCCATAAAATCTACAATAGCTGCACCATAGACAGAAGAATAAACTTCTTGATTTGCCAAGCTAGAACCCGTCGTAAGATTAATAGGATAGTTAAAATACTTTTTGTAAAATCCTTCAACTGACAGGAAAATTCTATCCGAGAATTTATGTTCTATCCCTAAATTATATTGGTCAAGCCCTATATATTTTGCATTATCTTTATTTACAAGTATCTGATTATTATCTCTGTATCCTAATGTTACGTATGATGAATTTTGGAAATATCTACCTGCTGCCGCACTTATTCTATTCTTTTTATCAATATCATATGACACCGATAACCTTGGTGAAAATTGATTAAATAAATTAGTTGTGTTATCATTATAATTATTTCCATCTAAACGAAAGCCAAAAGCCAATCCTAATTTATCATTTAAAAATTTCTTATATGCTCTAGCTGAAAAACCATATTTAAATAAATTAATATCAGTATTATAATTTAAATCTGTCAACTCGTCATACAGAAAAGTTTTTTGTCGCGTATCATTATTATATTCGACATATTCTGTACTTGCACTCAATACATATTTTGTATCATTATTACGAAAATGAAATTCATAACGTGACTTATTCTCTATC
>Ga0172377_10006342_pt1 | contig 12187 bp, 9 predicted proteins | sample Pumphouse3metaG_FD_119749 | JGI IMG/M metagenome (GOLD analysis project Ga0172377, IMG submission 119749) | Leachate microbial communities from a municipal landfill in Southern Ontario, Canada - Pumphouse #3 metaG | ecosystem: Engineered > Solid waste > Landfill > Unclassified | place: Canada... | reverse complement strand
ATCGCCATCATCAATCCTAGGATTTTGAGCATTCGGGTTGTCCGGGATGTTCTCATGATGAGTTCAACGAAAATCATCATGGCATTGGGAATGATGTTCGTCATCCTCACCGGTGGCGTAGACCTTGGTGGAGGCCGACTGGTCGGTATGGCTGCAGTTGTTTCAGCTTCTTTTTTGCAGACTCCCGATTATGTCAGGCGTTTTTATCCTGAATTGGGTCAGATTCCCATTCTTATTCCCATTCTGTTAGCAGTTTTTGTCGGTACCCTCTTTGGAATGATCAACGGTATGATTGTTGCGAAGTTCAAGGTTCCTGCCTTTATCGCCACGCTCAGTTCCATGTTGATCATTTACGGAGTGACTTCAATCTATTTCAATATGGCTCCAAACAACAGCCAACCTATCGGAGGCCTTCGCGCTGATTTCACCTACCTTGGGTCTGGATCGATTGGGTTTATGCCGGTCATCATTATTTTTGCTGCTGTGGTTTCCGTCATAGTCTGGATAGTACTCAATAAGACGGTATTTGGTAAGAATGTGTATGCAGTGGGAGGCAACCCTGAGGCTGCTGCCGTTTCAGGTATCAACATCACCAAGACCTTGGTTGGACTCTTTGGTGTTTGCGGATTCCTTATCTCCTTGTCTGGAGTTTTGGAAGCGGCTCGTACGGGAGGAGCAACCAACAACTATGGGAACGGCTATGAACTCGATGCCATTGCATCCTGTGTTGTCGGTGGTGTTTCGACAACCGGTGGGGTAGGAACAGTCAGTGGGGTTATCGCAGGTGTAATCATCTTTTCTTTCATCAACTACGGGTTGACTTTCATAGGAATCAATCCATACTGGCAGAACATCATCAAAGGGTTGATCATTGTTTCTGCTGTAGCATTTGATATTCGTAAATACGTACAGAAAAAATAGTTACGTCGATTTGCTTATGCAAGGCAGGAGGAAACTCCTGCCTTGTTCTATTCTAGGGTTTGGAAAAGCAGTCTTTGATTTTGTTCACTGAACATGGTGTCTTTTGTCACCAAGGCATGGTCGATCATTTTTTCTATGGGCTTTCGTCCATTCAGCAAGTCTATGGCTGCTTTTACTGAACGATAGCCCATGTTGAACGTATTGACGACCACCAAGGCATCGATTACCTCTTGTTCCAGTAGCTGGACTTCATACTGGGTTGTTCCAAAAGCGATGATCTTGAAATCCTTTCCTTGTGGGAGTGCATTGACCACACCATGAGCCGTGTTTTCCTCTAGGGCAAATACCACATTGACTTTCGGGTCTTGCTCCAAGGTGGTTTTTGTGATCTTTTTTGCAATGGATTCATCCGTAAAACTGTAGGTGGCATACCCTATCTGTGCATTGCTTCGATTCCCAAATGCAAGAACAAGACCTTCCACCATCTTTGTCATGGAGGTTGAATTGGGTAATGAACCGATCACCAATGCTTTGATGGGATCCTCTTCATTGAAAAGCGAAAAAGCATGTTCGGCCATCTCCACTCCTATTTGATGGTAGTCTGCGGTTATGGAGAAATCCCCACGCGATGTTTCAAGATTTGTATCTGCAAGTACTATCTTGATTCCCTTCGACTGTGCCTTTTCCACGATAGGGGAAAGATAGGTGGTGTGGCTGGGGGATAGTACCATTGCATCAAATTTCTGGTCGATGGCTTGTTGAACGCAGGTTATCTGTCCTTCATAATCAGATTCATTGATGGGAGCGAGAAATTCCAAGACCGTACCGGTTTCTGAGCGTGCATTGCGTGCCCCGTTTTTCAAAGTTCCCCAGAATTCACCACCCTGCATCATGGTGATGACGGCGATGCGATAAGGGTTCTCGACTTCATTCCGTTTGGTACACCCAAGAAAGAGCGTTAGGGTCATGCAGCAGACAAGAAACAATGAAACAATTTTTCTCATTTCTTCACCACCTTGATTGGATGAATGGGCGTACCTTCTGGAATGACAATCCTTACCAGGGTTCCTTCATCCAGTTCGCTGGATATCTCCAAACCGAAATCAGAACCATAGTAGAGTTGCACTCGTTGATGCACATTGCGTACCCCGATTCCATTCCCATTGCTTGGATGATTGGCAGAGAAACTGAGGATGTTGGAAAGGGTCTCTTCGTTCATTCCCACCCCATTGTCTCTGATTTCCACCACGACTGCTCCTGGTTTTCTTCTGTAGACGGAAATGTCGATATGTCCCATCTCCTGCAGATATTTAATGCCATGATAGATTGCATTTTCAACAATCGGCTGGGCGATGAGCTTGATGGTCGGTAGATCTTTCATGTCTTCTTCAATGGTGATTGAGTATTCAAACTTGTCTTGATAGCGAGTCTGCTGGATGATGAGGTAGTTGCGTACATGTTCCAGCTCTTCACTGAGTGTGATGATGTCGTGCCCTTTACTGATGGAAATCCTGAATAGGCGAGCAAGGGCTGTGATCATGCGAATGACACCTTCTGTATCATTCTGCTCTGCCATCCAAACGACTGAATCGAGGGTATTGTAGAGAAAATGTGGGTTGATCTTTGCTTGTAGGGCATCAAGTTCGAATTTTCTCTTCAGTTCTTGTGATTTTACAATGTCGTCCATCAGCTGTCTGATACGAAGAACCATGATAGCAAAGGATTGGGATAGGGCTGCCACTTCCTGATTTCCGCTGACTGTCGGAGGCGCTGCGAAGCTTCTTTTTTCCACCGAGAGCATCAAGTGTTCGAGTTCTTTGATGGGCCTGCTGATCCACGACGAGACTGTGCGGGCGATGATGATGGTGATCGCGATACAAAGCAACAGTATGACCATCATGACCGTGGTGAATTGGTTGAGACCGCTCATCAATTCATCCATGAAGGCTACCCCTACGATTCTCCAACGGGCGTTGTTGACGGTATCGATGATCACCAGTCTCTCTCTCCCCTCGAAGGTGTTGATGAAGGTTCCGAAAATGTGTTCGTTCACTGCTTCAAGGTCTTCATTGAGAATGTTTGAGTTGATCAACTGTTGTAAGGGGTGATAGACGATTTTTCCATTGTTGTCGATGAAATAGACATATCCTGTAGAACCCAGCTTTGCAGTTTTACAGAGTTCACTTACTGCAGAAAAGTTCATGTCGATGAGCAACAGTCCCTGTTTGAGCTCTCCGTTGTCCGTAGCGTAACTGATTTGCTGGCTGTAGGTGATGACCCATGGATAAGCACTGGTGGAAAGTTGCTGCACATGGGGACCTGTGAAGTAGAAGTTGCCTTCTCCACCGATTGCTCGAGAGAACCACTGTTGGTTGACTATCTCCTCGGGGGATCTGAAAGGTGCATCACTGGTTGTGATCAATGGTCTTCCCTCAAGATCGAAGAGTACCAAGGAAACGATGTCCTGGCGGCTTTCAAGAATCGCGGTGAGTTTATCTTCAATCTGCTCTTTTCCCAATTCGTTGGTCTGCTTGGAGAGGTCTCTTGCATAGCCTGATATGGTAACGATGTCGTTGATGTAATAGTTCAGATTTGCATTGACTTGTCTGACGATCTCGCGTGTAGAGACCGTGGCATTTTCTTTGATGGTTGATGAGAATTCAGAGTATAAGATTGCCGCAATGATCAAGGTGAATGAGATGGAGACTACGGCGATTGCTATCGTGACTATGGTTTTGATACTCCAATTCTGGGGTAGCCTCACAACTTTTTTCATCTATTTGCCTGTCGGTATTGGGAAGGGGAGATTCCCTCATGGCGCTTGAAACAGAAGCTGAAGTAGTTTGGCTCGGAAAATCCTATTGCTTGGGCTATCTCATACGTCTTCCCTTCTGTTTTGACCAAAAGTTCCTTAGCTCTCGTCATGCGCATGTTGGTGAGGTATTGCACAAAGGAAATTCCCATTTCCCGTTTGAACGTCGAACTGAAGTATGAAGTGCTCACCCCAATCATTTCACAGATTTGGTCGAGTCCGAAACCCACTTCGGTAAAGTGTTTGGCAATGAGGGTTTTTGCTTGTTGGATAAACTGGATATGGGAATTTTCGCGCTGCCCGCTGATGGTGTTTTGTATGGTGCAGGCTAATTTTGCAACCCATCTTCGCGCTTTGCTCAGCGTTGTGAGGCCTCCAAGTTCTGCAAAGAAACCCCGCGAATCTGAGTCTGGGTTGAGTTGGAAGAGTGAGTAGCCGTAACTTTCTGTCAATTCATTCAGTGATGCTACCAGATGTAAAAGGAAAGCCTGAAGGTCTTCAAAGGTAAAGGCTGCAGTCTCTTCCCCAAACAGTTTATACACATGTTCAATCACTTGTTCTTCTGTTCCGAGTTTTACCGATACCAAGAAGTTGCTCAACAACGTCTGTCTTTGAGTTTTATCTTCTTCCGTATGAGGCTTTTCCAAGTCGCTTATGATGAGGATATGCTGTTCAGGATAGAAAGAGCTGTAGTTGAGGGCGGTCAGCGCTTGACGGTAGGATTGAGAGATGGATGAAGGAGTGTGTCCCAAGTTGCCTATGCCAAGGATAATGGGAAAGGGGAAGTACTTTTCAAGATAGGCATGCAGTTGTTCAGCTTTCCTGAAGGTTTGCTTTTTGAATACTGCATCGTAGTGTTCTTTGCCATGACTGTTCCCCGTGAAAATGATGACGATTTGGTTTTCGAACTGGAAGACGATGGATCCTTTCTCTTTCATCAGTACATCTTCTGCCACCTGCAACATTGCCATGGTCTGAAGAGGATCATCCATGGTATGGTCGGTTTCGAAGGTTGCAACGATGAATTCATCTCCTTGCAGATCAAATCCATAGTCATTTGCTTTTGCAATGAGGTTGAAGTCGGAGATTTGGTGTACAGGAGTGAGCAGAGAGACAAGGAATTTCTCTTTGATGAAAGGAAGGGCTTGGTTGTATGCATTTTGCAATCGATTCTGGTCTTGCATGCGTTTGATGTCTTCATCAAGTTGTTTTGCCATCCGTTCCAGAAGTCTGCAGATATCTTCCACTGAAACGGGTTTGAGTACATATTCGCTGACATCATACCGAATGGCTTGTTGTGCATAGGTAAATTCATCATAGCCTGAGAGGATGATGATGGTTACAGGAGGGTGTGAGCTGCGGATTTCCTTGATCAACTCCATTCCGTCGAGATACGGCATCCTGATGTCTGTAATGACTACATCAGGATGGAGTTCTTCTATCATTTCCAAAGCTTCGATACCATTACCGGCTTCACCGACAACCGTAAAATTATAGCGTTCCCAAGGGGTACGGCTTCGTATTCCCTCTCTTACAGCGCTTTCGTCGTCCACCAACAGAATCTTATAAGGCATATCAGATATGGTAGTATGAAAAGGGGGAGGGTGCAAGAAGTTTAGTGGTTGCACCAATGATCAAACATGACCTTGGTTGAACGGTTCATCTCTTCCATGAACGAGCTGGTATGTTTTCTGAAGTAATAATAATCAGCAAGCGAGCCTGTGTTGCCGAATGGCAGTGTACGGGTCTGCTTTCGTTGTTCTTCATGTTCTGAAAATGCTGAATTCAATTGCTCTAAATGTGGTTCATGATAGTAATCTTCCATGAAAATTGCATCTTGAGGACATCGTGGTGTGAGCTTACCTTCTTTTTCGCTTTTAGGGTAACCAAAGATGAGCATACAGGCAGGGACGGTATAGTGACTGAGTTTGAGCAAGTCTCTCGTCTCTTCGAAATGTTCGATGACATCGCCGATGTAACATGATCCCATACCAAGGGATTGTGCTGCCACTACTGCATTCTGTGCTGCTATGATGGCGTCCTGCAAACACAGATGGAGATCTCCCAGCCCTGGAGCACGATACGAAGCAAGGTGTTCTTGTTCTCCTTTTTGAACAGACCCTCCTTCTGTGAAGTAGTTGATCCACTTTTGCATGTCGGCTAAAAAGACCCATACCAACGGGGCTTTTTCTATCATAGGCTGGTTGTCACATAGGATGGACAGTTGGTGTTTCTTTTGCTGGTCTTTTACTTCAATAATTGAATAGAGTGCCATATTGCCTGCAGTTGGGGCCCTCAATGTTGCTTCTTTGAGTAATGCGAGGTGATCACTTTCTATGGGTTTGTCTGAAAAAGCCCTTACTGAGCGTCTTTTGTTGAGTAGCTGCAATGTTTCATTCATGCAAGAGAGTATAGCCCTAGAATACAGGGGATGCCAAGAAGAAGATATACAAATGATAGTTGATACAGTATGATTGCCAATGGACAACGATGTTTTGGTGTTTGCTTTCAGAAGATGCAAGCACCCCTTGATTTTGGTTTCTGCTATCCTTAGAAAGGATGTGGGAACATTACCCTAACGTGAGCTGGCTTGTTGAGCATCAAGGAGACCAAGGAATGAAGACAAAAATATGTAATGAAAAAGGATATATGGGATTTCTCATGTATCCTGTTGGAGAAGGGAGCGTCAGGAAAACTCCTCAGAAAAAAGGAGTTCGATAGATGTCTACGGTACAATGTGTACATGCTTATCGCTATCGATGGTTGATATTACTCTCCTTGATGCTTCTTGTTTTATCGGTTGAAATGCAGTGGATGAATCTTGCTCCCGTAGGGAGGGTTGCTGCTCGGTATTATCAGGATCATCCTACCAATTTTTACAATAATCCTGTTGAATTGCTCTCCTTGGTCTATTTAGTGGTCTTTGTTCTGGCAAGTATTCCAGCTTCCTATGTCTTACACCGTTTTGGCATTAGTCTGAGCATACGCGTTGCTTGCGGTATGATCATCTTTGGCGTGTTTTGCAAATGGATTTATGTGACCAATTTTACCGTGGTTCTTTTCAGTCAGTTTGTGTTGGCCCTAGCGCAGGCTTTGGTACTTAACAGCATCACCGATATCGTGTCCAGATGGTTTCCTATCCGTGAGCGAGGGATGGCAGTAGGTATGGCCTCGGCCGCTCAATATTTTTCCCTTGGGATAGTAATGGTGCTATCTCCATTACTGGTAGTGACGAAGGCAAATTTACCCAATTATGGTAGTGGATTTGATAAGATGATGGGCTTTTATGCTATCATCTGTTCTGTTTTTGCTCTCGTTGCTGCTCTGCTCATCCGTGAAAACCCTCCCTCCCCCTCTTCAATACTCCAGCAAGAACAGAAAGTTTCTTTCATGCACTCTTTTCGAGCAATGGTGCGTATTCCTTCCCTGCGGGGGCTCATGATCATATTTGCCATATCATGGGGTGTGTTCATGACGTTGCTGATCAAGATAGATAGAATCAGCGAGCTTTTAGGTTTTCCTGATTCAGATGGAATATTGGGAATTTCCATGCTTGTAGGGGGAATGATTGGTGCAGTGGTGCTTCCTTCTCTTTCAGATAGGCTGCGCAAGAGAAAGTTGTTTTTCGTATTGTGTAATCTCTGTTCCATTCCCGGTATCTTGCTCTTGGTTTTTTCTCAAGACATCGGTGCCGTGATATTTACCAGCAAGGTGATTGCACTTATTGGATCAGGCATCATTGGATTTTGTTTGCTTAGTTCAATTCCCATAGGATCTCAATATGCAGCTGAATTGGGGCACAGCATCTCTGAAGAGGTGATTCAGGCAATGTTGTTGCTCTACTCCCAGGCCAGTTGCGCTCTTCTGCTCATTATCTCTTTTATCGCAAGCGGCAAATACTCCGGGCAATTGCTGTCAACGATGGCAGCCTTGTTGTTTGCGGCCATGATCGGGAGTACGTTTCTCAAGGAGAGTGAGGTGATCGTCACTGAAGAAGAGCGATTAAGCCAAGTGATCGAGAAAGAAATCGTGCATCTGCAATAAAATGTTTGATGTATCCTCTGTTTTACCCTACATTTTTGACCAACTGGAAATGATTTTGATCGTCTTTTGTTTTAAGAAAAACAGTTATTGACTCTTTTGGGCATCCCTTAGTAGTGTTGCTCCAGCATACATGGCATTGCAAAGGCGCAATTCGGTTCAAACCGGGTTGCGCCTTTGTTTATGCGAGGAGAAACATCATGAAAAAACGATTGCTTGTTCTTTTGGGTTTGTGTCTACTGGTATCGGGGAGCCTTTTTGCTCAGGCAAAAGCGGAGATTTCCTCGGTGAGCGCCTTGCAAAGGATCAAAGAACGTGGAGTTTTGACGGTAGCGACAGGGACGTATGTACCATTCGAATACCGCGATCCCAAAACCAATGAGATCGTTGGGTTTGATGTGGATTTTGCAAAGATTTTAGCTAAGAAACTGGGAGTGGAATTGAAAGTAAGTGATATGACGTTTACTTCAATCATACCTACCATTGAAAACGGTGAATATGATTTTGCCATTGCTGCCATGTATGATACACCGGCAAGACGAGAAGTGGTGCTCATGAGTGATTCGTATATGGAAACTGGAATGGTTCTTGTAGCAAGGAAGGACTTTGCTAAAAACATTACATCACTTGCTGATTGTGAAGGTCTGCGCGTAGGGGTGAAAGCCGGTGCCACCAGCCAGATGGTAGCTGAACAGGGAATGAAAGATCATGGAATCAAATACACCATTGTTGGATATGAAGAGACCATTGGGTGTATTTCGGATTTGGTTACCGGACGCATTGATGTTGTGGTCAATGATTTGCTCAATCAGCTTGAACTGAACAAAGTCTCCCCAGAAGTGCATATTGTCAGTGAGCCTTTTACGCATGCAAACTTGTCTATTGCCGTGAAGAAGGGCAATGAGGAGCTTATGGATTTTATTAATCAGACGATTGGCGAGTATAAAACCGACGGTACCTACGAAACGCTTTATGACAAATGGCTGGACTGATGATTTTCTGATGATTGGGTTGTCCTAAGGACAACCCAAGTGTTTTTCCTCAATTATGACGCTATTTGGAGCATGTATGCATACCTTGGATTTCTCAATCATCGTTCAAAAACTACCGACACTTCTGCAAGGCTGTGCAGTCACCTTGCTCTTATGCAGCATTTCCTTGTTGCTGGCTCTTGTGTTGGGTATTGTTTTAGCTCTTCTTCGGGACGCTCGAAATCCTATTTTCAGTCTTCCTTCCCAGTTTTTCATCTGGATTTTCCGAGGTACACCGTTGATGGTTCAACTCTATTTACTCTATTATGGCCTTCCTTCTTTTGGCATTCGACTTACTGCAGTACCTGCAGGAGTTCTTGGGATGTCTCTCAATACTGCTGCCTATATTGCTGAAATAGTGAGAAGTGGGATTCAGGCAGTTGATCCTGGCCAAAGAGAAGCAGCGAAGGCGTTGGGAATGAACGCTTTTTTGGAGATGCGTCGAATCGTTGCTCCTCAGGCTGCAAAGGTTTGTCTGTTGCCTCTGGTCAATCAATTTGTTGCAACCATCAAGAACTCTTCGATACTTTCAGTAATCACCATTACTGAACTCACTCGAGCAGGGACTTTGATTAGCTATTCAACGTTCAGACACTTTGAGGCTTACATAGCGATCGCTCTTCTCTATTTGGTTTTGACCAGCATATTCACTGGTTTGGCTAGATACCTAGCGAGGCATATGAGATGAAAGAAACCATACTTGAATTGCAAAACGTAGAAAAAAGCTTTGGAAATCTTGCAGTGCTCAAAGGTATCGACTTTTTCATGAAGCAAGGCGAGAAGCTTGTAATTGTAGGTCCCTCTGGGAGTGGTAAGAGTACTATTCTCAGATGCATCAATCGACTGGAAACGTTTGAGCATGGTCATATCTTTTATAAAAATGAGAGTATTGAACGCCTTAAACCCTCCCATCTTCGTAGTGAAGTGGGGATGGTCTTTCAACGATTCAATATATTTTCTCATATGAATGTTTTGGAAAACCTCATAGAAGCACCAATCCATGTGAAAAAGATTCCTAGACAAAAAGCAATTGAACATGCCTTGATTCTGCTTGAGACCGTTGGTCTTTTTGATAAACGTAATGCCATGCCCTCTCAACTATCGGGAGGTCAGCTCCAACGGGTCGGTATTGCCCGTGCTTTGGCAATGGAACCTTCTCTTCTGCTTTTTGATGAACCTACCAGTGCTTTGGATCCAGAATTGGTGGGGGAAGTACTTCAGGTGATGAAAAAAATCGCACACACAGGAACCTCCATGATAGTCGTGACGCATGAAATGGCGTTTGCCAAGGAAGTTGCTGACAGAATTCTATTCATGGATGGAGGGACCATCCTCCAAGATGCCCCTCCTGATGTTTTTTTCTCACAGCCTTGTAATGATCGTGTCCGGAATTTCATTGCAAAGGTAGGATTCGCTCAGATTTCTTGAATGCATTTATGCCTTGGCTGGAGGTATCAGTTCATCATTCCAACTATCAAATGATGCAACTTCTGCAAGGGGTTTTCTGTTTCTCTCAGAATGCTCGCTCTCTTGGTGCTTCTCGTTCAATGCAGAAGGATCGCCAGGATAACCGAGCACCATGAGAATCTCGATCGTGTTCTTTTCGGGAATGTTGAGGATTTTTTTTGCTTCATCTGCATTGAATCCTGCAATTGGATGCACATAAAGTCCTTCTTCGACTGCTTGGAGTTGGTATGCCATGGCAGCCATACCCAACTCGAAGAACACAAAGTCCCGTTCTCCCAGACGTAGCCCCCAGTCGGCATTTGTAACGAAGGCTGCAATTGCCGGAGCTTTCTTTGCCCAATAATTTCCCCCAGAGAGCGTGGTTTTGAGGGCCTCCAGTTTTGTCTCATCAACTACAGTGACGATTCTCCAAGGTTGGCTGTTGAGACTGGATGGTGAAAGATGAGCTGCTTGGGCGAGGGTGTTCAACACCGCAGTATCGATCGGTTTGGACGATAATGCTCTATACGCCCTTCTTGCTTCAATTGCTGTTCTTACGTGCATGAAAATCTCTCCTTTGGATGCTGAATAATATTTTTGCAAGGAGAAAACCTGTTTGAGACTAGGTTGCTGAACAGATCGAATATTGGTTTTTTCCTTGTTTTTTTGCTTGATAAAGAGCTTTGTCTGCGAAGTAGAGCAGTTCTTGGAAGGTGGTTCCTTGATCAGGGAAAAATGCGATACCTGAACTGGAAGAAAGTTCGGGATGAGAAAGACCTAGTTTTTTTGAAACAACAGAGAGTTCTTGAATGAATAGATCCATAGCTTCGATGATTCCTTGGTTTTCATCGGAACAGGGGGTGAATATGATGAACTCATCTCCACCGAAGCGCCCAAGAATTGCATCTGGAGAAGCAAAAATTTGCTTTAATGTGGTTGCAAACTCTCCAATGAGCGTATCTCCAATTTGATGGCCATGGGTGTCGTTGATCTGTTTGAAATTATCCAAATCGGTAATGGTGAAGCACCATCGAGTTTTTGAAGATGAGAGAATGTCGTTGATTTTTTCTTCCATGGTAGCGCGATTGAGCAATTTGCTGACTGCATCAAATTCGGCACGTTTGCGAAGATTCTTATTCAATTGTTTTTGGGTGATTAAATTGGCTTGAGCTTCTTTTTCCTTTTCAATATTCACCAAGGTTCCCATGAATTTGTAGATGTTGCCATTTTCATCAGGAATTGACAGGTAATTACAAAGATACCAGATATACCCGGTTTCAAAAAAATCCACCTGCATCTCAAAACTTGAGGATGTAGGAGTCTTCATTCCCGATGAGACTATTTCCCCAAATTTTGCAATGCTGTCTGGATGCATTATCTTGGGCATGATGTCCTGGATGAAATTGCTGTAGACTATGGAGCCTCTCGTTCCTGATTTGGTGGGAAAGGTGCAACTTCCGGTATCATCAGCTGCTTCATATTCAAAGGTCAGCAACACAGAATTCTCAACAAGCAGGCGATATCGTTTACGTTCCAGATCCAGTTCCTTTTCAGTTTCCTTGAGTGAAGATATGTCGTTGATCAGTACATAGGCTTGATTTTGGGAGAGAAAGCTGGTTATGCGGACCCATAAGACAGTGTCTTTCAGCGCTACAGGAAGATCCATGAATGGAATATGCGACAAGTCCGACATTATTCTTTTGATTTCATCCAATAAGGCTTTCTGGGCTTCTGCTTCATTGACCAGCACATCAAAGGTTCTGTTGGCATACACCAATGTATATTCCGAGTTGGTGATTTCAAAATTGAGGAATCCTGAAGGAAGGTAGTCCATTAAGGTGAAAAACGCATTTTTATGATGTTCTATTTGTTGCTGGAACGTTTTCGTTTTTGTTACATCGAAGAGATTGCAGAGGAAATAGGATTTTTGTTCTGT
>Ga0172377_10006340_pt1 | contig 12187 bp, 10 predicted proteins | sample Pumphouse3metaG_FD_119749 | JGI IMG/M metagenome (GOLD analysis project Ga0172377, IMG submission 119749) | Leachate microbial communities from a municipal landfill in Southern Ontario, Canada - Pumphouse #3 metaG | ecosystem: Engineered > Solid waste > Landfill > Unclassified | place: Canada... | reverse complement strand
TTTATCGGATCGTCGACCGACGGCAAAGGGCGCCATTTTTTTTGCGTCCCGTCATAAAAAAAGATCTGTTTGTAATAATTGTTTGTTTCGGAATAAGAAAATTCCAGGCGCAAAGGCTTGGTGCGATTATAAGCCACGCCTTTGTCGGCGAAATCAAACTGATACACTGAAGTTAACGGTTCGTAATTCCAGGGCCAGGCAAAAGCCGAACCAAGATCTTCAATCTTAATCGAAGTCGGCGATTTAACGGTCCCCGCCGGCAAATTGATTTTTAAAGCACCGGCCACAGCTGTCTGCACAATTCCGGCTTTTAAAGTAATTTGGGCGGCAGCAGCCTTAACCGGCGACACGGTGGCTGTAATTTGTTCAACCCCATAAGCGGGGACCACCGGCAAGACTATTGAAGCAATGACGGCAAACATTAAGGAAATAGCGATTTTTTTCTTCATAGTAAGGAAATTAATTGACGAATAAGGTTTCATTTGCTTATAATATGTAAGTATCTGCGGGTGTCGTATAATGGTTATTATGCGAGCTTCCCAAGCTTGAGACGGCGGTCCGATTCCGCTCACCCGCTCATATTTGCCGAGATAGCTCAACTGGTAGAGCAACGGTATCGTAAACCGTAGGTTGTGGGTTCAATTCCCATTCTCGGCTCCAATTATTAAACAAAGTCGGTCTTGGCCGACTTTTTTTATCGACTTCAATATTAATTTAATCCGCAAAATACTGCCACCATTTGCGCCAGTTGGAAATTTCTTCAACAATTGCCTCTGACGCTTGCGGCACGCCACCGGCATTTTCCTGGATAACCGCCACCGTTTCACCGGGGCGTTTTAGGCCCATATTCAAACGAGCTTGTTCTTCGAGAGATTGATCGGACTGCAAATAATCAATCATTTCTTTAAGTTCACCGTTCTTGGCTTCAAAATCAGAAATTTCCGCCTGAATATCTTCAATTTCTTTTTCAATTAAGCGTTTATGGCTGTAATTCTTGGCCAAAGGAATCAAAATCAACAATAAGAAGATTAAGGCGATAATGGCAAAGATGCGCTTATCAGCCAGCCAGCGCGTCCAAAAAGAACCGTGGGCACGGTGCTGTTCTTTAAAATTAGAAATACTTTTCGGCTTAACCATAATTCTAGATCATACACTATTTTCTGTCATCATCATAGCAAAATCGACGGAAAAATAAAAAGGGAAAATATTATTTATCCGCGAGATTTCGGCGTTACCCAAAAACCCATATATTTTCCGCGCATTAAACGCCATTGCGCATCGAGACAAGGAATGGCGCCAAACAATATAATCGTTACCGGCACAAACACCCATTCGCAAGCCATGCGGATATTTTTCCAGACAGAATATTTCTTCGGCCGTTTCGGCAGCAAAAGAGTAGAAATAACCGCCGAAAGAACCATGCCGATCATGGCAATATTCATCAATGATTGTGTTATCGCCGGCAAATTTCCGGATAAAACCGTGGTATTGAAACGCTCGCCGCCAATTAACATCGGCATCCAACCGACAACGGCAATAATCAAAGCATTGGTCGCCCAAGAATGAAAACCGTAGATCTGAACCAAAATATGATTTATTAATTTTTTACGATCTATCGTTTTCCATCTCTTTATCGTATTAAAAGCGAGATAAGGAACATTCTCCGACCCCCAAGCCCAACGGCGCTGCTGCTTGTACAAGCTTTTCGCCGTTTCTTTAAAATTACGGTCATAAGTTATATCCATCGAAACCGGAAAATACATCGGCTCGACCCGATATTCACCATTATAATACAGCAAACAATTCCAAAAAATGCGGGAATCTTCACTCACCATGTTCGTCGACCAAAAACCGATATCGATAAGCGCGCGCAAAGTCATCGAATGAGAAGAATAAGTAACCAGCTGCTCTTCTCTGATTTGCATCATCATCTGCCAGAAAGTATTGGATGAAGCAGCGACGCGGGAAAAGAAAGGCGCTTCCCAAAGATTATTTTGATAAACCGGAATCGGCTGATAACTGGCGCGATACGGCACGGTCACGCTTAAAAACTTATAAGACAAAGCAAAAAAATATCCGGGTTTTACCATCGTATCAATATCAAAGACGCTGACTAAAATATTGTCATAATCCAGGCCTTCAGCATCGATAATATCACGTTTCACCTCTTTTATCGCCCACGCTTGGTTGGCACCCTTGCCCTTTAATTCTCCAGTAATACCATCCGGATGAAAAGTAACAGCAAAACGGCCGAACTGTTTTCTGTATTTTTCTTCTATATGCTTAGCTCGTTCATGCGCAGCCGCGCCGGCACGATCCTCCATCGCCAACACAATAATCATTTGCTCTGTCGGAAAACCATCCTGTAATATTGAGTCCAAAGCGCTGGCAATAATTTCTTCGCCCTCATTATAATTCGGCAAAATAATCAGATGGGATAAGTCTTTCCATTTTTTACCGGCATGTGCCAAACAATCGTCGGCAATATCCCGGCCGCTAAAATCATTGGCTGCCAAAGCCTCACACTTTGCCCGCCAATCAATTTGGGAATTTTCTTTTAATTTACGATAAGCCGCGATTAAATGAACAGCCAAATACATAACCAGACAAAGCCAAAATACATCGAAAGCGATTATAAAAAAAGCGATCCCGACCGGTTTAAAATAAGAAAGTACCAGCAACACAATCAAAGTCAAATAAGATAAAGCACCGGGCAAAATCTCAAAAAAACGATAAAGCCGCCGATTAGCTCCTTGTAAATCCGTCGCTTTCCCAACTTTAAGATAATCCATATTAAATATTATAACCGCGCCGGCGGATTTCATAAAAACAGCGGGCGCAAGCAAGTACATCAATCATGGCATTATGAGCATCATCAAAATCTTTATTAAAAAGAAAACGATGCAGCTCTCCCAGATTTGGCCATTTATAACCGCCGCGGCCGTTAGATATGCGGCAAATATCGACACTGGCTTTCATTGTACAAATTTTTACCGCCGCTTCCAAATAATTAATAAACTGGCAGCGATACATTTCAGCACCGATAATCTTATCATCAAAATCAATGTTATGTCCGACTATCGCCTTGGCTCGAGCCACTTGCCCGTTAAATTCCGACAATACTTCCGTCAAATTACGGCCTTCGGCTAAAGCTTGTTCTTGTGTAATCCGATGGATCTTAGTCGATTCGGGAGGAATAATAAAACCATCGGGCTTAACAATATAATCATAACGATCCCAAGCTTTCCCTTCCTCGTCAAACCACGCCCAAGACAATTGGACCAATCGCGGCCAATTATTAGTATCGGAAACCGGCGCCCTAAAGTTTTGCGGCAACCCGGTAGTTTCGGTGTCAAAAAATAAATACATAAATTATTTTGGAATTCTGGAAAAGTCGATTACTTCATCTTCAGACATATCTTGTTCGGAAAAGTTATTTTTCTGAATATTTTGATCGGCTGGCTCAAATTCTTTTGATACAACTTTTGATTGCCTTTCCGGACGTCCCTTAAAATCAATCGGCTGAGCGCTATGCAAAGCCGATAAAGACAAGGCCGGTGGCATCTGAGCCAATTCTTCGCTCTTAGCTTGCTTGCGTTCATCTAATTCAGTCTTTTTCTCCTGTCTTTTAATGGCCAAACATTCTTTACAAAATATCGGACGAATACCATCGGGAATAAAGACAGTTGAGGTCGCAACACCACAGCGTGAACAGACAGCCGGATAAGCGGGTTTATCACTCGGACGAATCTTGGGACTGATATTAAGATTCGGAACCGTATGTACAGCCGCCTGTGCTTGCGCTTTTACCGGTGTCGGCGAAATGGCTTCCAAAGGACGAACATCCGGTGCCGGCACATTAGTTGTCACAAAATGATTTTGTCCGACAGCCACTTTTGGTAAAGCTTCCGTTTCAACACGTCGAGCAGATACCGGTGCAATCGGCGCCACTGGAGGGCGCTGAACATTTCGAGACGGCTGGACAATATTTTTTTCGGGAGAACGGAATTGAGGTGCATTATCTGTCTGTTCGATTTGATCCACTCGTTGCGAAGATGCGGGTGCAGCCGGCATCACTTTGGCGACGGCGGCCGCGGGGTTATATAAACGCGCGACCCCCGGCACTTTTGGGGCTGCTTGAACAGGAGCTGCAACCGGATTTTCTTCTTGCACTTCATGCCAGCGCAAAATTCTTTCTTCAACCTCATCGCGGCGGCTGGCATATTTTTCACGCGAAAAATTTATCACCTTATCGACATTAAAGGTTCTTTCCTCATCAGTCAATGGCGGCAAACCCTTAGCTGAAAAAGGCGAAGACGCTACGCCGTCAATCATCAGTTTTAAATACATTTCATACTTCGGAAGATTAACCAGATCTTCTTCGGTAAAAATAGGCGCAAATTCCTTGGCTAATTCTTCCGCATCAGTCGCGCCGACACGGAAAGAAACCATGGTGCCGACGTTTCCAAACACGGCCGGTTTCACCTTCTCGCTTAACTGCTCAATATATTGATGAGCCAGAATAAGATTTAAATGATATTTTCTGGCTTCGGACAAAATATTTGCAAAACTATCGGTTGAAAAATTTTGGAATTCATCGATATATAAATAAAAATCTTTCCGCTCTTTTTCGGGCATATCAACCCGGCTCATCGCTGCCAGCTGAATTTTAGTAATCATCATCGCTCCCAGCAAAGCCGAATTATCTTCACCGATGCGTCCCTTACTTAAATTCATGATCAAAATTTTTCCTTCATCCATTATGTCGCGAATATTTATCGAGGATTTAACCTGGCCGATAATATTACGCATGAGCGAACTGGATAAAAATTGTCCGACCTTATTCTGAATAGGCGAAACTGCTTCGGAAGCGAATTTGTCGGCATATGAAGCGAATTCTTTTTCCCAAAAAGCCTTAACCACCGGATCTTTAACATTAGCCACGACACGCTTGCGATAAGCCTTATCGGACAACATACGGACAACGCCCAAAAGCGTCGATCCCGGAAAATCAAGAATCGCCAAAATGGCGTTACGTAAAATATATTCCAAACGAGGCCCCCAAGAATCTGCCCATAACTTTTGGAAAACACCAAGCAAACCGGAGGCAACGAGATGGCGCAGATGCGGATCGACTTGTTCCAAAACATTAAAAGCAATCGGATAATCCATATCCGAAGGATTAAAATAAACCACGTCCTGGATGCGTTCCGACGGGATATATTGAATAATCTTTTCGGCTAAATCTCCATGCGGATCAACCACAGCCAAACCATTGCCGGCGCGGATATCGCCGACAATCATATTCTCCTGGATCGTTGACTTGCCCATACCGGTTTTCCCGATCAAATACATATGACGGCGCCGATCGTCTGTCTTAATCCCGAATTTTTTATTTTGGTTGCGGAAAGTAGTCTGGGCAAACACCGCAATATCATCATTCATAAATAATATTTATTCTGCCGGTAATTAAATACCGGAACCGCTTTTTATAAGATTAATCAATTGTTGATAAGCATCCCTGATAAACGGAGGAAGATATAAAACCCCGATAATTATCGGAATCAAGATTATGAAGAATTTTACCCAGCCATATATCCTTTGCCAACCGATGTAAGTGTTAATTTTTTTGACATAAACCAATATTTCTTTATTCATCTCCAAATTTTCGGCCAACATCGCCTTAATATCTTCACTTTCATTTGGTTTTTCCACCACCATCGGCTCAACTTCATTAATTTCTTGATTGTCCATAAATTTAAATACGAGCCTGGCACTCCTTGACAAATTCACCGCCAATAAGCGCTAATGACTCTAATTCTTTGTCCGTATAAGTAGCTTTTTTTTCAAAAGTTGCATCAACTAAGCCCGTATCGGACTTAAATTTTTGCAAATACCAGCGATCCGCCCCTTTAATCATTCGTCCCATATTCCGGATATCCTCGGCTTGATGAAAAACAGGAAGCAAAGTGCTTCTAAACTCATAAGGCACTCCGCTCGCCATAATCATTTTAACACTTTTTTCCAAATTATCTAAATTGACAGGTACTCCGACAACTTGCTCATATTTTTCAGCCGGAGCCTTAATATCCATCGCCAGATAATCCAACAACCCCTCCTTTAACAAAACTTCAAGCATATAGGGGTTCGTGCCGTTTGTATCAAGCTTTATCAAAAAACCCAGAGCTCTGATTTTACGAATAAACTCCGGCAAATCAGCCTGCAGAGTCGGCTCGCCGCCGGTAATGACAACGCCATCGATTTTACCGCGTCTGCTTTCAAGAAAAAGAAAAAGGTCCTTCTCTTCAATTAGAGAAAAACCTTGTTCTTTATGGAATTCGTCCGGCTCCGGCGTTTCTGTACGGGGCCAAACAAGCATGGGGTTATAACAGAAATGGCAACGGAAATTACATCCCTGGGTAAAAACGATAGCCGCTAAATTATTCGGAAAATCTATCAGTGTAAATTTTTCTAAGCCGCCGATAATCATAAGGAGTTTTTTGTCGAGAAACCGTTAGGATAAAACAACGGCCTTTCCCAACGCTCCTCGAGATTATTATTATTTAGCGTTCTCGACTATGAAAGTCTTTCGATCTTTATATTCGGAAGCTTTTCCTGGATTATAATTCTTAACCGGAGTCAGCCAGCCAACCACGCGGCTATAAACGATACATTCTTGTCTTTGAGTAGTAATAGGGCTCATATCGATATGATCCGGAAAGGATTAAAGCACTAATCACCGCCTCAGCCAATCCTTTCTGAAATATTATAAAATAAATAATTAAATTAATTGTCGGCATTACGTTCCGCTTCCAAGCCGGCACTGGTAAATCCCATTTCTTCATCACACTTCGGGCAATATTTATGTTCACCCGATAAATATCCGTGTTTCGGACAGATGGAGAAAGTCGGAGTGATAGTAAAGTAAGGCAAACGATAATTATCAATAATACGTTTTACTAATTTCTTGGCGGCCTCGCCATCGGATAAACGCTCGCCCAAATAACCATGTAAAACTGTGCCACCGGTATATTTAATCTGTAAGTCATCCTGTAAATCAAGCGCTTGAAAAATATCAGTGGAAAATCCGACCGGAAGATGAGTTGAGTTGGTATAATAAGGAGCTGCCCCGTTTTTAACCGCTTCAGTATTGGCAAACACCATATCAGGATGCATTTCTAAATCTTTCTTCGCAAAACGATATGTACAGCCCTCACCCGGAGTCGCTTCTAAATTATACAAATTATTGGTTTCGTTCTGATAATCCATTAAACGTTCGCGCATCGCATCCATCACTTCCAGAGCAAAAGAATGACCTTCGGGAGTCGTCAGGTCTTTACCCAACAAATTAAGCAAAGCTTCATTCATGCCATTAATACCGATGGTATTAAAATGATTCTGCCAATAAGAACCAAAGCGAGTCTTGATGTCAGTTAGATAATAACGAGAATACGGATACAAACCATCCTCGGTAAACTTTTCAACAACTTTACGCTTTATTTCCAAACTATCTTTGGCAATATCCATCAATTTATAAACTCTCTGCAAAAATTCATCTTTATCTTTCGACAAATAACCAATCCTGGCTAAATTCAAAGTAACCACCCCCAAACTTCCGGTAAGCGGATTGGCACCGAAAAGACCGCCGCCGCGCTTGCGCAATTCACGATTATCCAACCGAAGCCGGCAACACATCGACCGCGCATCGTCACGATCCATATCAGAATTTACAAAGTTCGAAAAATACGGAACTCCATATTTAGCCGTCATTTCCCACATCGGTTTCAATGACTCTCGATCCCAATCAAAAGTCTTATCAATCATATACGTCGGAATCGGGAAGCCAAAAACCCGTCCGGTTGAATCGCCTTCAAGCATCACCTCGGCAAAAGCTTGATTAAACATATCCATTTCCGCCTGAAAATCTTTATATTTTTCAGGCATAATCTGTCCGCCGATAATAACATTTTCTTCACCGACTAATTTTGAAGGTGTAACATCGAGAGTAATGTTGGTAAAAGGAGTTTGAAATCCGACGCGGGTCGGCACATTAATATTAAACATGAATTCCTGTAATCCCTGCTTTACATCTTTGTAACTAAGACTGTCGTAACGGATAAAAGGAGCCAAATAAGTATCAAAATTGGCAAAAGCCTGGGCTCCGGCCGCTTCCCCCTGCATCGTATAGAAAAAGTTAACAATTTGACCGAGCGCACTGCGGAAATGTTTCGGCGCTTTGCTCTGGACTTTTTCGGAAACGCCGCCGAATCCTCTAATCAAAAGATCTTTTAAATCCCAACCGCAGCAATAAGGCGCCAGTAAACCGAGATCATGAACATGAAGATCACCATTAATATGCGCCTCGCGAACTATTTGCGGATAAAGCTTATTAAGCCAATAACGAGCAGAAACAGCCGAAGCAATGTAATTATTAAGTCCCTGAACGGAAAAACTCATATTGCTATTCTCCTTCAGACGCCAATCGGCCCGTCCCAAATAATCCTCCATTAATTTTTCGTCAGACGTTGCCTTGCTAAGTTCGCGCAACTGTCGATGCTGATCACGATACAAAATATATGCCTTGGCCGTCTTTATTTGTTTATGCTCGATTAATACCTCTTCAACCAAATCCTGAATTTCTTCGACGGCCGGGATACTGTTTTTGTGAAATTTCTTCGCCAATTTTTCTATCACCTCCCCGCAAAGCTGATCTGCCAAAGCCTCATCATCAATTTCAACCGAGAGAGCCGCTTTATAAATCGCTTCTCTTATTTTTTGCTGACTGAAGTCAACGATTTCACCGGAGCGTTTCCGGATTTTGCTGATAATTTCGAGCATGACATTGTAAACGATAGCGAGGTTGAAGATCTAGGATTATCCTCCGATCATCTTAAGTCTTAAACCGCGCCATCGCCGCGCTATTTTATATTATTTTTTTTCTTTAATAAGCTTATTCAGTTCTTTACGAAATTCATTGGCGTCTTTAAAGGATTCATACACCGAAGCATAACGGATATAAGCCACCTGATCAGTTTTTTTCAAATGCTTCATCACTATTTGCCCTACTTGCCGAGAAGTAACTTCACTTTGTCTTAATTTTTGCAAATCACGTTCGATACCGTGAATAATTTGCTTGAATTTATCTTCGGTCACCGCACGTTTCTCTAAAGACTTCCGTAAACCGCTAACCAGCTTTTCTCGGGTATATGATTCTCGCCGACCATCCCGCTTCACAATCATCAAATCAAGAATTTCAATTTCCTCATACGTTGAAAAACGGAAACTGCACTTCAAACATTCACGGCGACGGCGTATCGAAAGGCCATCCGGGGCTACGCGAGAATCAACGACTTTAGTATCATTATGATAACAGACCGGGCATTTCATAAAATAACGATAAATGCTATATTTTGTGGGCAATTTATCACTTACCCCACTAAATATTGTAATTAACTACATTATAGCAGAATCAAAAATAGGGGTCAAAATCAGCCAATATTCATATAAAATTTAGAATATTTTTGCCTAAAAGACATAGCTGTGGATAATTATATTTCGACGTCGAATCCCTTTTATTTAAAAGGGCTTTTATACACCTAAAAAATTAACAACAAAAAAAGCCCGTGAATACGTGCTTAATTCCATTGATAAAAATTAATTTAATGTTCAGCCTCGGCGCCGTAAAGCGATAGTCTCGACAATAAATTTCCAACCGTCAACCAAAAGATTAACTTTACTATGTCGATGGCTATAACGATTTTCCGACCAATCGATGGGAATCTCTTTTAGCCTCATTTTTTGCTGTTGAGCGTAATAAATCAGCTCCGTATCAAAAAACCAGGCGTTATTCCTTATCAAAGGGGATAATTTCTGCCAGGCAGAACGGCGAATGGCTTTAAAACCGCACTGGAGATCGCTAAACTGATGTTTGAGTAATAGTCGGGAAAACACCAAATAAGCGCGTGAGCTCAATTCTCTGGCCGCAGAACGGCTTTTAAACGACCCCGGCAGCATACGCGAGCCAAAAACCAGATCGGCTTCATCATGAATTATCGGATTAATCAAATCCGGTAGAGAAACCAAGCTGACAGCCAAATCAATATCCATATAGACTAGAATATCGGCTTGACTGATATTAAAATAGCTTTTAATCGCCCGCCCCTTACCGCCTTCGGAAATAATATAGCAGACCGTTTCCGGATGAGCATTATCGGTAAAAGTCTGCACTTGCTTTTCAAAACTTCGGCTGGATCCATTTACAATAAAAACCAAATTCCATTCATAATCGTGCTGACTGCCCGCCAAAAATTGCCAGATGCGTTCAGCATTAGCATTAAATATTGCCTCTTCATTATAAACCGGCACGCAGAAGTCTACTCGCATATACATTCATTATATAAAAAAAACCCCTGAATTGATAGATTCAGGGGGGGGGTACAATACTCTATCCTAAAATGGTAAGCATCTTGTTACAATCTTATGCTTTCCGTTAACATTTAAGGCGCCACCTTCGTTCAATTTCCAAATTTTGCCCGTCTTAACCGATGTCATATGAGGCTTAAGCTCAAGGACAAATAGCTCATTATTATAATATTGTCAACAAACAAAAACGGGACCTATTGGCCCCGCTTTTTATATAGATTCGGTTATTCTCAACCGTTCATTTTCTTGCGAATAAATGCCGGGACACTCAAATCATCTTCTTCATTTTCTATTTCCACCACTTTTTCCACTCGCTTTTCTACCAAAGGCTTCAAAGGGATATTTTTGATTGTGGGTATTTTAGCTTTTTTGTCCCCCCAAAGAGCGGACGCCGGTGTCGTTTCTTTTTCATTTTCACTTTCAATAAAAGGATTCGGAGTATAAGTCTTCAATTCTGTCTTAACGCCTTTACTCTTACCGTCAAAACCGGTTGCGACTACCGTAATCTTAATCTGATCCTTCATTTTTTCGTCGATAACGGCACCAAAAATAATCTTGGCATCTTCATCAGCCGCCGAGGTAATAACTTTCGCGGCATCGCTGACTTCATTCATACTCAAATCCGGACCGCCGGTAATCGTAAAGACGATTCCGCGAGCACCATCAATCGACATATCAAGAAGATTGGAATTAATGGCTGCTTTTGCCGCCTCAACCGCCTTATTTTCACCACTGGCCTGACCGATACCCATCAAAGCCGAACCGGCATTAGCCATAACCGCTTTAACATCGGCGAAATCGGCGTTAATCACACCGGGAACGGTAATAATCTCGGCTATACCCTGCACGCCTTGGCGCAAAACGTCATCCGCAATTGCAAAGGCTTCCAGTAATGAAGTGCGCTTATCAATAACCTGTAATAATTTATCATTGGAAATCGTAATAATTGTGTCAACTTTGTCAGCTAATTCAGCGAAGGCCCGATCAGCGATATTCTTGCGCTGTCCGCCTTCAAAAATAAAAGGCTTAGTCACGACCGCAACTGTTAATGCTCCCAAATCACGAGCTACTTGCGCCACAATCGGCGAAGCTCCGGAACCGGTGCCGCCCCCAAGGCCGCAAGTGACAAAAACCATATCACAACCCTTTAAGGCTTCCCTAATTTCGTTCTGAGATTCTTCCGCTGCACCTTTTCCTAAATCAGGGTTCATACCGGCCCCCAAACCGCGGGTCACTGTTTTTCCGATATGAATCTTCTCGCTGGCTTTATTATAATGCAAAGCTTGAATATCAGTATTGATCGCCACAAACTCAACGCCTTTAATGCCGTTTTCAATCATGCGATTTATGGCGCTGCCACCGCCGCCGCCAACGCCAACAACTTTAATCTTTGCAAATGTTTCAATGTCTGGTTTAACTTCCGCCATATGTCTGGCTGAATTGCCGCTTACTCCTACGCGAAAACGGCTACTCTTGATTTAATTTATCTTGGTATAATTTTTTGAAATACATTTCTGACCTTACCGAAAATATCGCCGAAGTTCTTCTGAAAATTTCCATTGCCCTGGCTCGGATATTCATGCGCTCCCCAAATAACCAAACCTAGAGCCGGCAAAAATTCCGGCGTCTTGACCTTATCGATTACAACATTAATATTCTTTGATTGTCCCATCGCCGCCGGCAAACGTAATTTACGTTTAGCCGCTTCAATCACGCCGTCCAACTGAGACCCGGCACCGGTAAAGACAACTCCGGCCGGCAACAT
>Ga0172377_10006339_pt1 | contig 12189 bp, 10 predicted proteins | sample Pumphouse3metaG_FD_119749 | JGI IMG/M metagenome (GOLD analysis project Ga0172377, IMG submission 119749) | Leachate microbial communities from a municipal landfill in Southern Ontario, Canada - Pumphouse #3 metaG | ecosystem: Engineered > Solid waste > Landfill > Unclassified | place: Canada... | reverse complement strand
GTGGTGAACTCCTTGATATGGATCGTCGTGAAGATATCATCCTTCACCACCCGTTCGCTGATCAGAACAGCGTCCTCGTAGTTGTACCCGTTCCACGGCACGAATCCGACCAGAATGTTGCGTCCCAGGGCAAGCTCCCCGTTCTGGGTCGCCGGTCCATCGGCAAGCACCCCGCCTGCATCCACATGCTGGCCGACACTGATGATCGGGCGCTGGTTGAAGCAGGTATCCTGGTTGGTCCGCTGGTACTTCTGCAGTTCGTAGTAGTCCACCTCGCCTTCAATGTCGCTCTTGTCCGGCTTGATGATGACTTTGGTGGAGGAGACGTACTGGATGACACCGGCGCGTTTGGCCTTGACCAACACACCGCTGTCATACGCCGCTTTCTGCTCCATACCGGTACCGACACGCGGAACCTCGGGGAACAGAAGAGGAACGGCCTGGCGCTGCATGTTACAACCCATCAACGCACGGTTGGCGTCATCATGTTCCAGGAACGGAATCAAGCTGGCGGCGACACTGATTACCTGCTTCGGGGAGACATCCATCCAGGACACTTCGGAAGCGGGACGCGTGGTGTAATCACCGGCGTGGCGGACAGGGACTTCCTTGTCCAGGAAGTGCCCTTCCTTGTCCAACTTGGCGTTTGCCATGGCGATGATGTACTTTTCCTCGTCGTTGGAATCCAGGTATTTGACATCTTTGGTCGCGATGCCATCCACCACCTTGCGGTACGGCGTCTCCAGGAAGCCATACTCGTTGACCCGGGTATAGTTGGCCAGAGAGACGATCAGACCGATGTTCGGACCTTCAGGAGTCTCGATCGGGCAGATACGACCATAATGGGTGTAATGGACGTCACGGACTTCGAATCCGGCACGGTCACGGGAAAGACCACCGGGGCCGAGGGCGTTCAGACGACGCTTGTGGGTCAGCTCGGAAAGCGGGTTGACCTGATCCATGAACTGGGACAACTGGGAAGAACCGAAGAATTCCTTCACCGCGGCCACGATCGGCTTGATGGAGATGAAATCCTGCGGTTTGGCCGACTCTTTGGAATGCTCGTCGGCCATCATCAGGCTCATCCGTTCCTTGGCGATCTTGTCCATACGGGCGAACGCGCCTTTCAGGGCGTTCTGCAACAGCTCGCCGACGGAGCGGACACGACGGTTACCAAGGTGATCGATATCATCGATGTTCTTCTCACGGATGAATACACGGATCAAATAGGCCATCGTGTTGACGATGTCCTTCGGCTGCAACGTGGTGATGTCCGTGGAATCATCCTCGCTGCCGAACTTCTTGTTGAACTTGTACCGGCCGACGGCGCCCAGGTCATACTTGCGCGGCGAGAAGAACATTTCAGGCAGATCCTTCTCGGCACGATCCACGGCGACCATTTCACCGGGCATCAGCACGGTGAAGATCGGGGTCAGCACATCTTCCTTGGACGGTTCATCCAGCCCTTCGGACGTGTACTTGGCGTCTTCTTCCTTGAAGCAGTTCAGAACGATGTCCGAGTGAAGCGTATCGGCGTTGTCCATGTCAACCAGCTCCACGCTGGTGATCTTCCGCTGGATCAGCTCGTCGATCTCGTGGGCATGCAGCTGGTCACCGGCACGAAGGATTCGTTTGCGCTCCCCATCCACCGTATCGTAGATGTCCTTGAACAGGTAGCGGTTCTCCACTTCATTCTTCGTGGCGTCACTCAGCTCGACCGCCTGGCTCTTGTAGAACTCGGCGACGATCTTTTCCCGGGTATCGTATCCGATGGCCCTGAGGAACAGGGTGCCCAGGATACGTTTCTTCCGGTCGATCTTGGTGTAGATCAACCGTTTCTTCTCATCAATCTCAAACTCCAGCCAGGAACCGCGGTACGGAATGATGCGGGACGAATAGACGTCCTTCTCATTGCTGAAGATGACTCCGGGGCTCCGGTGGATCTGGCTTACCACAACCCGTTCAGCGCCATTGACGATGAACGTGCCACGGTCGGTCATCAACGGGATGTCACCGAAGAAGATTTCCTTCTCACGGATCTCCCCGGTGTTGAACTCCAGGCTGATGGTAGCTTTCAATGGGACGCTGTAGGTGCGTCCTTTCTTCTTGCATTCGGTCTCGGAGAACTTGATGTTGTCCAGGTCAATCTTGTAGCCCTTGTAAACGAGCCGCATCTCGCCATTTGGAACTTCAATCGGGAACGTGGACTGAAACACTTTTTCCAGTCCATACGCGGGATTGGGAGCCTCGCCTTTCTTGTACCCGTCCAGCTGCAGAAAACGCTCATAGCTGTCCAGCTGTACGCCGATCAGGTTGGGAAGCTCACAAACCTCTTGAAAATCAGAGCCGATGTACGTGCGTGTTATGGCTTTGCCGTTGGCAACCATCATGTACCCTCCAGACATTTCGGACAAACGAACTCACTCCTCTCGGAGTTTCGAAAGACAGAGCAGGCCACCAAGGGGAAAAACCCATTGGTGGCGCGCTCACACAGCAATCGATGAAGGTCAGCTTGCCGGCTGGACTTCAACCACACAGCCAGCCGCTTCAAGTTTCTCTTTGATGGACTGCGCGTCAGCCTTGGAAACATTCTCCTTGATGGTCTTGTTTCCGGCCTCGACAATCGCCTTGGCATCACCAAGACCAACACCGGTCAGGTTACGGACTTCCTTGATGGCAGCGATCTTCTTGGTCGGATCGGAGCTCTTCAGGATCACGTTGAACTCGGTCGGCTCGTCCTTGGCGGGACCAGCGGCAGCGGCGGCAGCAGGAGCGGCGGCAGCCGCAGCGGCCTGAACGCCGAACTTCTCTTCCATCATCTTGATGAGATCAGAGATCTCAAGAACCGTCATCTTCGAAATCGCGTCAATAATTTCTTCTTTGGTAGCCATATTACCTTCTCCTTCAATTATTTCTACAGTCATAGCAGGTTACTGCAAACGAAGACTAAGACTGTTAATTCGCGGCGGGCGCGGCTTCCTGCTTCGCAGGCTCACCTTCACCCATCTTCTTCACATACGCCAACAACGTAGCGGCCAGCTTCTGCACCGGCGCTTTCATCGTGCCAAGCAAAATGGAGAGCAGCTCTTCACGGTTAGGCAGTTTGCTGTACGCCTCAAGTTGCGCGACATCCAGCATCTGACCATCCACAAGGCCGCCCTTGATATCAATCGGCGCACCGTCATCCTTCGCAGCAAACAGCTCCTTGGCAACGACGTTGGTCGTGTCTCCCTTGACCAGCGCGATGCCGGTGGGCCCCTTCAGGTGCGCGTCGCACCCTTTGTAGTCCAGCTGGTTCAATGCGATCTTGGCGAAGCGGTTCTTCACCACCCGATAGTTGCCCTGGGACTTCATCAGGTTCTTGCGGACCTTGGTGATCTGCTCGACCGTCATCCCACGGTAATCGGTGAAGATGAATCCGTCGTACTGGGCGAATTCGTCATGCAGCGCCTTGACGGCAGCCTCTTTCTCGGGAGTAATACGAGTCTTATATCCTTCCATATCTCTCTCCTTATACCGCGGCGTCAGCCTGCATCAAGTTCGCCGTTTCCACGTGGACGCCAGGGCCCATGCTGGAAGACAGCGCCACAGAACCGATGTAATCGCCCTTGGCGTCACTGGGTTTCTTCCGGATGATCTCCTGGACGACCGCCTTGGCGTTCTCCGCCACTTTCTGCGGCTCCATGGAAACCTTGCCGATCGGCAGGTGCACGACGTTGGTCTTGTCGGAGCGGAACTCCGTACGGCCTTTGGACAACTCGGCGACCGCCTTCCCTACTTCAAACGTAACCGTTTGGGTCTTCGGGTTCGGCATCAAGCCTTTGCGTCCAAGGATCGGGCCGAGACGACCGACATCCTTCATCATGTCCGGCGTAGCGACGGCAACGTCGAAGTCAAGCCAGCCACCCTTGATCTTTTCGATCAGATCGTCATCCCCAACGTACGCGGCACCCGCGGCCTTGGCCTCATCAGCCTTGGCGCCTTTGGCGAACACCAACACCCGTTTCTGGGCGGCGAACTGGTTGGGAAGCACCACGGTATCACGGACACTCTGGCTCTTCTTCAAGGTGAGCTTGACGGCGAGATCAATCGTCTCGTCGAACTTGGCGTACGCCATTTCCTTCACCAAGGCCGCAGCCTCGTCAAAGGAATAGCTCTTCTCGTGGTTAATCTTTTTCGCGCTTTCGCGATATTTCTTTCCATGCGCCATAGTTATTTCTCCACCTCAACGCCCATGCTCCGAGCAGTTCCGGCGATGACCTTCATGGCCGTCTCCAGCGAATTGCTGTTCAGGTCGTTCAACTTCATCTTCGCGATCTTCTCGCACTGCGCCTTGGTCAATTTGCCGACCTTCGCCTTGTTCGGCGTGGCGCTTGCCTTCTGCAACCCCAGCTCCTTCTTGATCAGAATGGATGCGGGAGGGGTTTTCAGAATGAACGTGAAGCTCTTGTCCGCGTAGACGGTGATGACGACAGGAACCACCAAGCCCGGTTCATAATCCTTGGACTGGGCATTGAATTCCTGGACAAATTTGGGAGCGCTGACTCCATGAGGACCAAGAGCCGGTCCGATCGGGGGCGCCGGTGTGGCCTTCTGAGCCGGGCACTGCAACTTGATGATCGCAGTTACCTTCTTTGCCATATCTCTCTCCTTACGTGCCCTGGCCTGCCTGAGTTGGCTGATAGATCCGGCCTGCACGCTGGTAATAACGCCTGCCATACGGCAGGCTCCCACGCCTCGGATTACTCCGAGGGAGTGTACAACAGAAACAATGGACGAATGTAAAAAAACTGATGCACGGTCAGCAGCGTTCGTCCAACGCTTACATGACCACCTTTTCCACTTGGAGGAAGTCAACGTCTACCGGCGTCGACCGTCCAAAAATCCCCACGCTGACACGCAGGCGGGATTTCTCGGCATTCACCTCTTCCACCACACCGGTGAACGACTCGAACGGTCCTTCGATGATCTTCACATGATCGCCCTGGGAGAAACTCTGCTTCGGCTTGAACACCTTGTCCGCAGGCAGGTCACCCGTTTTCTGGAAGATGCCCTTCACCTCAGCGGCGGTGAGCGGCACCGGCGGCTTCAGACGGTCATCATCCGACGTAAGGAAACCCGTCACTCCCGGGATCCGCTTGATCTGGAAGCACCACGGCTTCCATGCATCCACGGGAAGATCCATCTCAACCAAAATGTATCCGGGAAGAATCTTGCGCTTCACATCACGCTTCACGCCATCCTTCACCTCAACGACTGTTTCAAACGGAACTTTCACATCGGTGCAAACGGCTGCAAAATTGGGATCATTGTCACGCATCTTGCGGATGATCCTCTCAATCTTCTGTTCATACCCTGAGTATGTATGTACGACGTACCAGCCCTTTGCCATGTTGTATCCTTAGAACATCACATACAAAATCTTCAGCAGCACAAAATCCACGAAACCGAGGAAGATGGCTACCAAAATTGTGGAAACGATGACGACTTTCGTCGAATTGAGGACTACTTCGCGGGTCGGCCAGACGACCTTCTTCAGTTCGTTGTGGCACTCTTTGAAATACTTCATCATTTTCTTCATCGAAAGACTCCTTCAAAAACGCTCAAGAAGCAGACAGGCCAAGAGGGACTCGAACCCCCAACACCCGGTTTTGGAGACCAGTGCTCTACCATTGGAGCTATTGGCCTATTTGCTTCTTGAACGGACTTATTTGATCTTAGCTTCCTTGTGGAGGGTATGCTTTTTGTCGAACGGGCAGTACTTGTTCAGCTCAAGCTTCTCCCCACCGTTTTTGCGGTTCCGCTCGGTCGTGTAGTTCTTCCGATGGCATACCGTGCACTGCAGTGCGACTTTCTCAACACTGGTTTTCTTCTTCTCACCCATACTTCCTGCTCCTCGGCGAAACATCACCGTTGAAAAAAAAAGAAAAGCCCTCGAACGGAATTGGACCGTTGACCCCCACCTTACCAAGGTGGTGCTCTACCGCTGAGCTACAAGGGCATGAATGGACATACCACTCGCGCAAAATTCAAACGCGCATCTGGTACGTTACCAGAGGTGTGCCTTCTTTGTCAAGTAACACCAGAGCGGTTCTTCGCCTGGCTTTTTTCGTTGAGGTATCGCAATTTTCCTCCCTCCTTGGTATATTGGAACAAAACCGGTTTATCAACCCTCGGGAGGAAAACGTGAACAAACACAGCAGCAATACCCGTTTCGGGCATACGGCGGAGGCCATCGCGCAGGATTTCGCGGAACATCTGAAGTACAGCGAAGACGCCGACATTTACCACACCACCCCGGAGGGCAGGTATGCCGCCCTGGCCCTTTCCATCCGTGACCGCATCATCCAGCAATGGGACAAGAGCCGGCAGACCCAGCGGGCCACCGACGCCAAACGGGTGTATTACCTCTCCCTGGAGTTTTTGATGGGCCGCGCCATGACGAACAACATCATCAACCTCGGTCTGGAGAAACAGGTCAAGGACGCCTTGGCTTCCCTGGGCTACACCTACGAGGAACTGGCCGACGTGGAACCGGACGCCGGGCTGGGCAACGGAGGACTGGGCAGGCTTGCCGCCTGTTTCCTGGACTCCCTGGCCACGCTGGAATATCCGGCATACGGCTATGGCATCCGGTACAACTACGGCATTTTCCGCCAGCTGGTCGTCAACGGCTGGCAGCAGGAACAACCGGATGACTGGCTCCGGGATGGCAACCCCTGGGAAATCCAGCGGCCGGACACCGTCTATCCCGTCCATTTCGGCGGCTACGTGCAGATGATCCGGGAGAACGGAAACGACTCGTTCAAATGGATTCCCGACGAAACCGTACTGGGCATGGCGTACGACACCCCGATCATCGGCTACGGCTGCAAGACGGTCAACACGCTCCGCCTGTGGTCGGCGAAAGCCCCCAGCGAGTTCAGTTTCCAGGAGTTCAATGAAGGCGACTACACCGAAGCGGTGCGCCAGAAAGTCCAGGCGGAGAACCTCTCCCAGGTGCTCTACCCCAATGACACCCAGTACCTGGGCAAGGAGCTCAGGCTGAAACAGCAGTACTTCTTCGTCTCCTGCTCCCTGCAGGACATCTTCAAGCGGTACAAACGGCACCATACCGACTGGCTGGATTTTCCCGACCACGCCGCCATCCAGATGAACGACACCCACCCGTCCCTGGCCGTACCGGAGATGATGAGGCTCCTGCTGGACAAGGAAAACCTTTCCTGGGACGAGGCGTGGGACCTGACGGTGCGTACCCTTGGGTACACCAACCACACCCTGATGCCGGAAGCATTGGAGAAATGGTCGCTTCCCATGTTCGAGCACCTGCTGCCACGCCATCTGCAGATCATCTACGAGATCAACCGCAGGTTCCTCCAGCAAGCCGTCTCCTACTTCCCGATGCGTGGGGACCAGGTGGCCAAAGTCAGCATCATCGAAGAGACCAACCCCAAGCAGATCCGGATGGCCAACCTGGCCATCATCGGCAGCCACAGCACCAACGGCGTTGCGGCGCTCCATTCGGAACTGCTGAAGACCAAGATGTTCCCCGAATTCAACATGATCTTCCCCGACCGGTTCAACAACAAGACCAACGGCATCACCCAGCGCCGCTGGCTGCTTGACGCCAACCCGGCGTTGGCTGCGAAGATCACCGAAGCGATCGGAGACGGATGGATCACCGATTTCTCCCAGATCTCCAAGCTCAAGCCGTTCGCAACGGACGCAGGCTTTCTGGACGATTTCGCCAAAATCAAACGGCAGGCAAAGGAAAGCGCCGCGGCGTTCATCCGCAAGGACTGCGGCGTGCTGGTCAATCCCGACTCCCTGTTCGACACCCAGGTCAAACGGATCCACGAGTACAAGCGGCAGCTGCTCAACGCACTGGATATCGTGCTGCTGTACAACGACCTGAAGAACCACGGTCCGCTGACCAAGGATATGGAGCCGATCACCTTCTTCTTCGGAGGGAAGGCCGCCCCGGGATACGTCAACGCCAAGCTGATCATCAAGTTGATCAACAACATCGCCAAGACGGTCAATGAAGACCCCCAGACCAACCACATCCTCAGGGTACAGTTCCTGCCCAACTATCGGGTCACCATGGCCGAACGTATCATTCCGGCGAGCAATCTTTCCGAGCAGATATCCACCGCCGGCACGGAAGCTTCCGGTACGGGCAACATGAAGTTCATGGTCAACGGCGCGCTGACCATCGGCACGCTGGATGGCGCCAACATCGAGATGGCCCAGGAAGCGGGCCAGGAGAACCTGTTCATCTTCGGCCATACCGAACAGCAGATCGAAGCGCTCCGCGCCTCCTATCAACCGAAGGAGTGGATATCCAAGGACGAAGGAATCAAGGAAGGGGTCAACCTGTTGCTCTCCGGATTCTTCAACATCAATGAGCCGAACATCTTCGACCCGCTGTGGAAGTCCCTGTTTGAGCAGGGTGACCGGTACTTCACCTTCGCAGACCTGGCCATGTATCGTGATGAACACCACAAGGCCACGGCGTTGTACCATGCGGATCCCAAGGCATGGAACCGGATGGCCGTGCTGAACATCGCTTCCAGCGCCAAGTTCTCCAGTGACCGTACGATCAACGAGTACGCCAAGGAGATCTGGAACCTGAAGCCGTGTCCGGTGCAGAAAGACATCGAGAACGATACGGCGATCTCAAACGCCAAGAGCCTGCTCAGGTGATGATCAGACGGTGATGAACCGCGCCAGAATCGGCGCGAACACCAGGGCGGGGAGGAAATCCCCCGTCCTGAATTTTTTTATCTGCAGGAGATTGCCGGCGATCATCAGAAGCAGCACTCCGCCGACGGCCCCCATCTCATTGATGCCCACTTCCCCGAGGTGCGGCTGCAACCATCCTCCCGCCAGCGTGAAGAATCCCTGGTAGACCAACACCACCAGCGAACTGAACAGTACGCCGATGCCGTACGCCGCGGTGAAGACGATGGCCATGCAGCCATCCATCACCGACTTGACCAGAATCAGCTGGTAGTCGCCCACCGTTCCCGCCTGGATGGAGCCGACGATGGACATCGCCCCGGTGCAGAAGAGCAAGGACGCGTTGAGGAATCCCTGGGCGAACGTGACACTGTCGCCACTCTTGCTGGTCTTGCGCTGGATCCAGCCACCCAGACCCAACACATGGTCCTCGATGCGGAGCGCGTATCCGACGAAACCACCCAAGATCACGGAGAAGATCATCACCAGATACGAACCGGCTTTCAACGCCATTCCCAGACCGATGACCACCGTCACCAGACCGGCGCTGGTCATGACGATCTCCTTGAAGGACTCTTTGATCACCTTCTTCAGCAACAAGCCGACCAAGGTTCCCGCGATCACCGCCAGACAATTCACATAGGTTGCAAACATATAGATAAGGAATACCAGAAAAGAAAGCGTTTGGTCAATTTGACCGGTTGGTGTATGATGGGTCCATGCAGAACATCATACTTGCCGCAGGGCTGGGATCGCGAAGCGGCGGAGAGAAACTGTTTTATCCGTGGAACGGAAAGGATATCATCCACCACAGCGTGGAGGCATCACTCCAGGCAGGCCTGTACACCATCGTGGTGACCGGTTTCCAGAAAGCTCGGGTGGATGCGTCCCTGAGGGATCTGGCATGTCCGTCGCTGTTGCTCGTCCCCAACGACCACTACCGGGACGGACAGTTTTCCTCCACCCAGGTCGGCGCGGGATACCTGCATCCTGACGAGGATTTTTTCGTCACCCTGGGGGATCTTCCCCTGATCGAGCCGAACCACTACCAGCAACTGGCCCAGGCGCTGGACGGCCACAACGGCGTCCGCCCGTTCTTCCAACAAAAACGGCCGGGACACCCGGTGTTGCTCCGTCCCCTGTTCATCCCGCTGATCCAAAGCGCAGACAAAACGGAAACGATGCACCACCTGCTATCCCGACCGGACATCATGGCCTATGCGACGGACGATCCCGCGTATGTGACGGACATCGACACCGCACAGGCCTATGAGGAGATCCTTACGAAATCACCAGTTTGCCCGCGGTGATCCCCAGATGGATCGTGCTTCCTTCCGGATACGATCCTTCCAGGATTTTCATCGCCAGCGGATCCTCAACCAGATCCTGCAACGCCCTGCGGATCGGCCGGGCGCCGTACTCAGGGCTGTAGCCAGCCTTGAACACCATATCGACCACCGGCTCCGTCCAGACGAGGTGCAGGCCTTTGGCCTCCATCCGCTTGGAAAGAGCATTCAGCTGCAACGTGACGATCTGCCGAAGCTGTGCTTCCCCAAGACTCTTGAAGACGACGATCTCGTCGATACGGTTGATGAACTCCGGCTTGAAGGCGCGACGGATCGCTTCCATCACTTCCTTCTTCCCTTGCAGGTAATCCGTGGCGGACAACAACTCGGAAGAACCGAGGTTGCTCGTCATGATGATCACCGTGTTGGTGAAGTCCACCACCCTGCCCTGTCCATCGGTAAGCCGCCCGTCATCCAACACCTGAAGCAGGATGTTGAACACATCCGGATGGGCCTTCTCGATCTCATCGAACAGGATCACCGAATACGGCCGGCGCCGCACCACTTCGGTGAGCTGACCGCCCTGGTCATACCCCACGTACCCCGGGGGCGCTCCGATCAGACGGCTGACCGAGTACTTTTCCATGTACTCTGACATGTCGATCCTGGTCAACGCCTTCTCGTCGTCGAACAGGAAGCCGGCAAGTACTTTGGCAAGCAACGTCTTGCCCACACCGGTGGGACCGGCGAACAGGAACGAACCCAACGGACGGTGCTCGTCGCCGATGCCCGCCTTGTTCCGGCGGATGGCGTTGGCCACCGCCTTGATGGCCTCGTCCTGACCAACCACTTCCTTGGAGAGCGTCTCCTCCAGTTTGAGGTATTTCTCCTTCTCACTGGACTGCATCTTGGCTACCGGCACCCCGGTCCACGAACTGACGATCCGGGCGATGTCATCTTCACTGACCTCTTCCCGAAGCAGCTGTTTCCCGTCTTTCTGCGCCTTGGCCAGGTTGTCGCTTTCCTTCTGGATCTCAGCCTGCAGCTTGGGCATCTCGCCGTGCATGATCATGGCGGCCTTGGTCAGGTCTCCCTGACGCTCCGCCTGCTGCTCCTCCACCTTGAGTTGCTCCAGCTTTGCCTTCTTCTCTTTGATGCCGAAGATTGCGGACCGCTCATTCTGCCACTGCAGCTTCATCGCGTCGCCTTTGCTCTTCAGCTCGGCGAGCTCCCCTTTGATCTTCTCAAGCCGTGCCAGGGAGGCGGTGTCCGTCTCCTTCTCCAAGGATTTCTCCTCGATGTTCAGCTGGAGGATCTTCCGTTCGATCTTGTCCAGTTCGACCGGCTGGCTCTCGATCTCCATCTTCAGCTGACTGGCGGCCTCATCGATCAGGTCGATGGCTTTGTCCGGCAGGAACCGGTTAGTGATGTACCGATTGGACAGCACCGCCGCGGCGACCAAGGCATCATCCTTGATCCGCACGCCATGGTGCACCTCGTACTTGTCCCGAAGCCCACGCAGAATGGCGATGGTATCCTCCACCGTCGGTTCCTTGCAGTACACCGGCTGGAACCGGCGCTCCAGCGCCTTGTCCGTCTCGATGTACTTGCGGTACTCATCCAGCGTCGTTGCGCCGATGGCGTGCAATTCGCCACGCGCCAACGCCGGTTTGATCAGGTTGGACGCATCGGTGGAACCTTCCGCGGCGCCCGCGCCGACGATGGTGTGCAGCTCATCGATGAACAGGATGATCCTGCCCTCGCTGGAAACCACTTCGTTGACCACCGCCTTGAGCCGTTCCTCAAACTCTCCGCGGAACTTCGCGCCGGCGACCAGCGAGCCAACGTCCAGCGAAAGGATCCGTTTGTCCTTCAACGACTCAGGCACATCCCCGCTGGTGATCCGCTGGGCCAGTCCTTCGACGATGGCCGTCTTGCCGACACCCGGCTCTCCGATCAACACGGGGTTGTTCTTCGTCCTGCGGGAAAGCACCTGCATCACCCGGCGGATTTCCTCGTCCCGTCCGATGACCGGGTCGAGTTTTCCGTTGCGTGCCAGGGCGGTCATGTCCTTGCAGTACTTCTCCAAGCTCTGGTAGCGGCTTTCCGGATCTTCCGATGTGATGGTCTGGTTGCCCCGGACGGCCTTCAGCGCCTGCAT
>Ga0172377_10006334_pt1 | contig 12191 bp, 10 predicted proteins | sample Pumphouse3metaG_FD_119749 | JGI IMG/M metagenome (GOLD analysis project Ga0172377, IMG submission 119749) | Leachate microbial communities from a municipal landfill in Southern Ontario, Canada - Pumphouse #3 metaG | ecosystem: Engineered > Solid waste > Landfill > Unclassified | place: Canada... | reverse complement strand
AGGCGTTAGGGTGTCCATTTGATAACTTATAGTGCATTCATTATAATGGATACTGTTCAGACCTTATAGGGGAAATAAGCTTTTTTTGTTTTTTGATGGGCATAATTATTATTGCTCACTTTCATTTTCTGTTGTAAAATATTTTTTAAAAAAGGGAACGGAAAAATACAATACAACCTAAACGAAGAGAAACAGGGTGATGTTGGAAGGCGTGTGTAGGGACGGAATATTTTCCGCCCATTTTTGCACGGCCGCTGATTTTATATACATACGTCCCCAAGACAACCGATGTTTGATAGATCCCCCACGTAGCCATATGCATCTTGGTAGCCACTTTCTGACGCCGGTGCTGGGCCCTGCCCATATTGAAGGCCTGCGTTTGGATTTTATGCTTTTTGGTGAAGTTGTCTATCATTCGGTCAGGTATCCAGCTTGCAATCTGTGCAAGAACGGACATCGTACTCTTTTGTGGGTTCATGGGACCTCCTATGGTTGCGTGTTAGGCTACTATTAAGATGCCATGAATCCACTTTTTTACAAATTTGTCGTCAAGTTATGGGACGGCTGTGAATATTTTTTGGAAAAATCAGTGCCCTTCCGTATTGGCGGTGCATTTTTTTCGATAATCCCGGGGCGAAAAACTAAAACAGGACTTGAACACCACACTAAAATAATTGCTATCCGGAAAACCGCATAATTCGGCAATCTGATAAAAGGGAAGTTTGAGATGCAACCGAACTAGAACCTCGCTCTGCTTCATCCGCTTTTCCGTAAGTAGCCGGGTAAAGCCCTTCCCGTGATTTTTCGAAATTAATTTTCCCAAATAATTCGAATTGACATGGAGCTCATTGGCTAATGTACTTAATGAAATCGGCTGATCATATTTTTCGTTGATGTAGCGCTTTACACTTTCAAGATAAAAGTTTTGCTCACGCTTTTTGACATGCGTTGGCTGCTTTTGCCAATAACGATATAACTCTAACTGCATAAACTGCACAATAAATTTTCCGTGCCGTAATAATTCAGTCCATTTTTCAGACGATGGCGCAATATGTCCATTTCCTAAATAAACAATGGCCTGCAGCGCATTTTTATCCATAACCGGCAACGCCATCTCCCAAATTCCATGCGGACAAAATCCGCAAAAAACACGGCCCCTTTGAGCAATAAAACGACTCCGTGTTTTGTTCTTTATGCACTGTTTTGAATGACCGGAAAGTTTCATCTTACGACAAAACTCATAATGATGCATATACAAATCATCGGTCAATTTCAGATTGGTACAACTCTTGATTTCTAAATTATAAAACTCGACCGAAGCAGATACCTCACAAACCTCTTCAACCAATAATAAAAGTTCCAATAAAGTCATAAGTTATCATTTCCGAATAAGCTAGTAAAAAAAAGATACAAAAAGAAATATCTTAAAATCAAAGAAAAAAAGGCATTTTTCTTAAGGTTTTTATGTTTTTTCATAATATAATAGGTGAAGTACGAAAAGAGTTCTTTTCTGTTCCCCAAAAAAATCAAATTGAAAGCGATGCAAAAATGGCAAAGACCTACACCGAACCAGCTCGAAAAATTCCGATTGTCGACGACGTTGATATTATTATTGCCGGAAGCGGGCCTGCTGGTATTGGCGCAGCATGGGCGGCAGCAAAACATAACGCAAAAACATTGCTGATAGAATCCGCAAATGTGATCGGCGGAATGATTATCCCCGGCATGATGTCCCATTGGACTGGTACAAGCGGGTCGAGCGTCTTCCATGAAATTTTAGAACGCGCCTATCAGGCACAATGGCCAAATGAAAATGTAAACAGCCAATCCAAACATTACATCAATCATGAAAAAGAAAAATTAATCCTGCTGGAGATGCTCCAAGAAGTCGGCGTCAAGATACAACTCCGTACAAATATCGTTGATGTCATAAAAAAAGACAATCAGTTAAATGGCATTATAACCGAAAGTAAATCCGGACGCGAAGCCATTCTATGCAAAACAATTATTGATTGTACCGGCGATGGAGATATTGCCGCTTTTGCGGGCATCCCATTTGCGATTGGCCGCGAAGAAGATCAGGGAATGCAGCCCGCCACCCTCATGTTTAAAATCGGCGGCGTAGATCCAAAAACAGCCGTCTATCCGGGATCTTTTGAATCGCTTGTCGATACTCCAAAAGGAGAATTACAGGCCCTCGCAAAAAAAATACTCCCAAAACCAGCAGGGCACGTCTTGCTTTATCGGTCTACAATACCGGGTATTGTGGTTGTGAATATGACCAATGTTACAAATGTCAACGGAACCGATGTGCGTTCTATCAGTAACGCTGAAATAATATGCGCAAAACAAATTCCGGTTATTATGGATTTTCTGCATGAATATGTTCCAGGCTATGAAAAAGCTTATGTACTAAGCACCGCCGCCAATGTCGGCATTCGTGAAACAAGGCATATCCAGGGCTGTTATACGATGACTGCCGAAGATATCGTGAGCGGCAAAACATTCCAGGACTGGATTGCTACAAAATGCTTTTTCAATTTTGACATTCATAATATAGCCGGAGCGGGTCTGGATGCCCATGGCGCACAAAAAAAGTTTCACGCCGATGGCACTTACACAATTCCCTATCGCTGCTGCTTACCTCAAAGAATGGATGGCTTACTTGTTGCAGGCCGAGCCATTTCTGGCACGCATTTAGCGCATTCTAATTATCGGGCAATGCCAATTTGCACCGCGATCGGGCAAGGTTGCGGTACCGCAGCAGCAGTCGCAATCGCAAATAGGCAACAGCTACGCGATGTTGATATTGCAACAGTACAAAAATGGTTGCGGGATGATGGCGTTCAATTATAATCTTTTGGAATAGCAATTTTGATTTCAAACATCGGTTGTCTTTAAAAAAAGAACAAAGACATTCACCAAAGCAATGGCATGTTTGTACCCATGAGAGACGCGTGAGAATGATTAACAACACCCATTTTAACAGAAAAATTAAAATCGCCTGAATGACGAATGAATCAATTAAAATTGTAGGGGCGGAATATTTTCCGCCCGTTTTTGCACGGCCGCTGATTTTTTATATACGTACATCACCAAGACAACCGATGTTTGATATCTAAAACGACGCACGTCCGTGCGCCGCTACGAGGGGGATCCCCAAAACAACGTGATATTTTAAAAAAGAACAAAGACGTTCCCCCAACGCAACCGATGTTTGATATCTAAAACGACGCACGTCCGTGCGCCGCTACGAGGGGGATCTACAAAAAAACGTGATATTTAGAAAAATCCGTACGTTTTTATATCATCTAATTCTCATGATTATATTCAGTATATTTCTTCCATTATACTATTTTTATCACCGTTTTTTAATGGATCCTTTTCCCATTGTATTGGATTATTAATAATATATTGTGTAATATACCTGAATTCTTCCCCCTTCCCTATAGAACAAAAACAAAAACCTTTTTTTAAAATATTATAGGTGTTTTGATTGAACTTTTTGTTTTATTGTACTACACAATATAGACAACAAAACAAAAACCATTCGGAAATACATGATGCAAAAAATACATCCTATGAATACAAAAGCGGGGCAATATTTATTTACAGAAGAACCAAATCATATTCACGGAATAATTAAAATTGTCAAAACCAATAATGAACGGGAAAATGTAACGGGACGCGGAGACGTAGAGACGCAATATTTTGCGTCTCTAGCCCCCCCCACCAAGACGTCGGAACTGGGACATCACTATTATACCGATAGAAACAAAATTATGGACGATAAATACCGCAGCAGCAGTCGCAATCGCAAATCTGCAGCAATTACGCGATGTCAATATTGCCACAGTGCAAAAATTATTGCGGAACGATGGCGTAATCTTATAATATTTTTTTAAAAAATCAATAAAGCCTCAAAACAAAAAAAAAGACCCCACCAACAGGATGTCCTATTCGGGGGTCGATGAAACTCAGACGACAAAATTATGCTGATTTTAATAGAAAAGCCAGAATAATCTTAAGGCTACTGCTTTAACAGTAAATCCGGCAAATCAGTCATAATTCCCTGAAGTCCGTAACTCAGGTATTTTTCATTTTCCTCCGGAGTGTTGGAGAAAAACATATTCGCCCAAAGGCCAATGTCCGCTATTTCGCAACAGAATTCAGGGGTAACAAAAGCTTTCCAAGGTTGAATAATTTTCGAACCAAATTCCTTATGACGTTTCAGATTATCCCGTTCTTCTCCAACGCATATTTCAATTCGCGGATTGATTTCTTTTACCGCTTGAGCTTGTTTAAAAGTCGCGATCATCAGGAAAGCTTTTTGATATAAATCAAATTCAGCGTATAAAGAACATATTTTTTTAAGGGCGGCAGGAGAATCAACATACACTTGAATGTTAATGCCAAGATCTTTACCAGCACAAAATTCTAAAATTTCCCGAAAAGTTGGTATCTGCAAGTTTTCATAAGCGGGCTTTTCCAGTCTTTTCCCGCGATCATGCGTGCCCTGCCAATAGGAAGCGTTTACCAAACGCAAGTCTTTAAATTTCAACTTATTAATTTCGCCGGAACCATTCGTTGTTCTGTCGATACTTGAATCATGCATAATGAGCAATTCGCTATCAATGCTTTCACGTACATCAAACTCAATAATGTCAACTCCAAGGCGATAAGCCGCCTTAAAAGCAGGCAATGTATTTTCTGGATATTTACCGGAAAATCCCCGGTGTGCGGTAACAACCGGACGTTTCCCGCCGAGGTAAACTGTTTCTAATTTAAACATTGTTAAAAACTTCTTTTGAAATTGTGTTAATAGCGTTACACTGTCGTAATACAGTGCAACGCGTTTTGATTCGAAATTATTTTGTCCGGCATCAGGGTTTGTTGGGAACGGCCACGATCGATTTAACAAACAAGACATTATGCTTTGCTTCGTTTCCGGAGGAAGATAACAGCAAAGTAACGGTATCCACGGCGGTAGCGCCGCCGTGGGGCTTAAAGCTCTTTGCCTCCAGACAGATGTCATTTGCGTCCAACAACTCCAGCTCGCACTGTTCTTTGTTGCCGGAAGACTTGATTTCAAATCGATACAAAACGTCCGGATTAAGTTCCGGGCCCAGAGTTCTCCAAATTTCACCGTCGCGATAGCCGGCGAAAATCTTGCTTTTGCGACACACAAAACCAAGCTCCACTCCGCGCCACAAATAACTGTTGGCATGCAACAGAACCCGGCTCATAACGCCGTTCTTCCGGCTATCGCCGGACCAGCCCATCACGATGGAGCATCGGAAGTCTTTCGTGCTTTTGTCGAACAAGATTCGCGATGCCATACAACGCGAACCATCCTCAGCAGGGACAGTCAGACGAAAGACTTTCGCTCCTCCGAGTTCGGTGATTTTGTATTTTGTGTCATCTTTTTTTGTCAGCTGCCACCCGGATCCTTTTGGCGACAAAGCCCCTGTTTTGTAAGCTTTGAAAGTAATCCCGGTCGAACCGACGGAGGCATATTGCAAAAAACGTTTGTCCCAAGACCAGCCTTCGCGCAAATACAAATAACCCGTATTCGAAAGACCGATAGAATCGATTTTTTTGCGGAAGTCGTATAAATCACGCAAATTGCAAGCAAAGCTCTTGCGAGTCTCTGCATTTTTGTCCTTTAAATAAGCATTCCACAGCTTGAGAACGGACAAAGTCCGCTCAGCGTTTTGCAGGCCCATGTCGAGAAATTCAAGGCGTTTTGTCTCGTCGGCGTTCAAGCCAGGGACGGCTTTGGCGGCCTCGAGCAGTTCACGACCTTGGTGCATGACTTCGGGAGTAAAGATGAATGGTGCAATAGGCAGCCATTTTTTCCAACTGATCGATTTTTCCCGCTTGGTTTTATGATACGTTTCAATGTCAATGTCACGGCTGACTTTTTCCCAGTAACGCCAGTATTTCTCTACCGCGCCAGCGGCGGGGCCGAATGCAGAGCAGTATTCGTCATAAATTTGCTGCAGGGACATTTCCGGATCGATATTGAGCCTTCCGATTACATAGTAGGAAAAGCCTTGGACTCCCCATTCGCCGAGCAGACTGTCGATCATTGAGCCGATCATCTGACCGCTTTTATGAGCGTAAGTAATCGAATCATAGGCCCAGTTTACGTAGGACACCGGCATATTGTGCCCCGAACCGGGAAGATTCGGACGAAAAATCAACTTTGCCCCAGTTTTTGACCAGGCGCTCCAGTCGTTTTCGAATCCTTTTTGGGACTCGTCACTCGTGGGGTAACCATTTCCAGGCACAATACTCAAATGAATATTGCTGTTCAGTTGGATCTTGCCCTGAGGCGGTTTATGGTAATTACTGTAGACATAACCGACTAGAATGACCTCGGGATTGACCTTTTTGGCTGCTTCGTACAAATTAAGGTAGTAATGCATATAGCGTGCAGTAAGCCACGGGGCCTGCTGGACTTTTCCCTGGTTGATCAAACCACGAGCCTTGCCAAGGTCTTGTCGCGTCGGAATTTGGCCTTTGCCCCAGTAGTCGGAAGTCTTAAAGCGCGGATCCGGCTCATCCCAAGCACGGCAGTTTTTACACGTGCACATGCCCGGCGTATCGTTTTCACTCGCACAAATATACTGTAACCCCGGGCGCTTTGTTTTAAACCATGATTTGTAATCCGGATTAGTCCAATCGGCGATTTTTTGCTTAATCAGCTCCGGATTAGAAACGCACATGCTCAAAGATAAGCCGGCCTTGTCGCCTTCCAAAGGACGGCGGGTTCCATCCGGTAGCAGATTGAAAAGCCCTGGCCTTGTCTTGCCAAAACGCTTCCAGTAATCGCTATAAGAATGATCGAACATGATGCAATTAGCCAGATTGAAGCGACAGCGGCGTAACCACAAGTAGGTATTTTTTGTAAAGCGCGTTCTGGATTCCAAGCTTGACCAGGCTTGCAAGGGAGAGTTTTTCAAGCGGGGCACAAACCAGCTACTGATAAATTTGGGCTGGCCGGAGAAATTCAGTGATTCTACGACAATATTTCTTTTCTTGTCAATTTTAACGCCGAGGTCACCCGGCCACAGCCAGCGGACATTGAGCACGCGTTCAAGAAACTCATAAACGGCGAACGCAGAACCGCTGTGCATGTAGCGCATATAAGTCAAATAGGTGGTCATTTGTGGATTAACGTCGCGGTCATCTCCAAACAAAAACAGGTCCTTGTCAACCGTTTTGCCCGCAAAATAATTGACTGGAGGGTTCTCTTTGGCAACTTTGGCAGCAAACGACGCTTTGCACGCCCCAATGTAGATCAGACTGGTAAATTCCTTGGGTTTAGAACTTTCCGGGTAGATTTTCAGTTCTGCTCCGGAGGCCAACTTTATATGGGTTTGCAGTTCTTCGGCCGCCAGTTTAGTCGGACGGAGCACCGGATCGGGAATAATGATCGCGGTTTGGGGGCGGCCGTCTTTAACGATTTCAATTCCATTGACGGTTATAACCGCCATCCATAACATCAACACGGCAATAGTAAGCCGTTTTAAATAAAACATGGGACAACTCCTTTTGTTTTTTTATTGAGTCCATTTCAAAAATTTTGGCTTTTTTCTGTTAATAGCTTGTTTTCTTTTGCGCATCAATATCATTTTGCTGCGCCCGATACGGTTTTCTTTTAAAATTCCGCTCAAATCATGATTTTTATCGATACTATCCTATTCCGAGTTAACTCTTTAATAGGCGAATCCCCAAAAAGCACGCACTGCAATGTCGCGGCTCTGCCATGCCCGATAGGAACACCGGTATTCGAGAAATTTCACACCGGTAAAAGATTCCACCCTGCCGTCCGCATAGAGCAAATTGGTGTTTTGTTCATTGTCGTGGAACATGCCGATAGTACGTGGCTGCATCTCACCGAATGCGGCCTCGTAATCGTATCTTGAGTAATCTGAAATCCCGCATCCCATCAACCATGAATCGGACAGTCTTTTTGTCCGTTTCATGGGATATTTGGACGGCCCCTCAATGGGCATGGTAAAGTCGTATTTCAAATGCTGACCAGCCCCGTGAGCAGCGTTCATGCCGAAACTGCTGCGGAACTCCTTTATCTGGCGCTGGCTAGGGCATTGATAGACGGAATCTTTGAACCTTTTGGTACCACTTGAGTCAACGTATTGGAATTTATACGGATTCGCCAAGTAAGAAGACTCGAGACCCAGAGAGGGATCACCGCTTCCGGAAGCGCAGCCAAGCTGATAGTACCACATGTACGTCCAACTAAAATTGCGCTGGGCGCATGGCTTGTAATCGTTATAGTCCATAGAGTACATAGAGACTGCCGTACCCATTTGTTTCAGATTGGAGGCGCACTTAATTTTCTTGGCTTTTCCACGTGCCGCACTAAGCGCTGGCAACAACATAGATGCGAGGATCGCAATAATAGCGATTACGACGAGGAGCTCGATAAGGGTAAACTTTTTTATATTCATAGCATTATCCATGTTTGTGCCTTTTGTTTTTTGGCAATAATCCCGTTTTCCTAAGTTGCTTTCCCCGAAAAAAGACGAACTTTTTTCGAGCCGACATATTTGAGTCATTTTCTGTTTCATGTTATCTCCAAGGTTCCGTTGATGTGATTTATCGAGACAATTGCAAAACTCTTGCCCGCGTTGAACTTTTGCAATCATCTCTATCAAATAAAAATCAAGTTATACGCATACTTTAACTTCCAACAATTTTCCTTTCTGCCTCTTTGCGCAAAGTTTATTACTCGATTTTCAGAGACTTATTTTTACAAATTTTGGCATAATTTTTTATTTGGGACTTTCCTCAAGGAACAATTTTCCACGCAAGAAATTGCCGCTGCCAGTCCGGCTGCCTCGCCCGTTGCTACGCAATTACCGGTCACTCGATAGGCCGCGTGAGCCAGCCAACTGCCACTTATGCAACGCCCGGCAACTAAAATATTATCGAATCCTGCCGGGATAAGAGACCGATATGGAATATAAAAACCATTATGTCCTACGACTGTTTGAGATTTCTTATCCGGTTCGTGAATATCAATGCCAAAATTTACTTTACAGACAGCATCATCAAATTTTTTTCCACTAGTAACATCTTCGTCGCTAATATAGTAATCTCCAATAATTCTTCTCGTGTCCCGGACGCCAATTACCTCCGGTAGACCTAGTAGATAAACGTCACCCAAAATATCGCTGATACTTTTAAAATATTCAAGCGCGTACTTTACTTGCCGGCGACCCTCAAGAGTTGCTGCGGTAAGATCATCAGGGTCGATACCATTACGAAATTTCAGGTGTGTCCACTGAAACAATGCTTCGCCTTTCCTCGGCAGTTTTATGATTGCGGGATAGTTAAATGGAATTTTGCTCAAAAGTTCTGATTCAGGAAATCGTTCGGCTAATATCTTGTACCAGCCAAGTATATCCTTTTTATCATAACTTTTTTTAAGACCACCAACCTTGAACATCATTGTCATCGGTTGCGTAAGATTATCCTTGTCACGCCCTAATTTGAATTCGGCTCCTGCATCAGCGGCAATTGTTCCATCGCCAGAACAGTCAATAACAATATCTGCTTTAATTGCAACCGGGCCATTTTTTGTTACAGCAATGACGCCTTGAACCTTCCCATTATCCACAATTGCTTCTTCAGCAAGAGTGTAAAGCAACATTTTCACTCCTGCTTCCTGGGCAATCTCATCAAGAATTAAAATCATTTGACAATGATCAAAAGAGATCTCATTAAATCCGCCCCATGCGTTATTCTGTATCAATTTACGGCGGATCTCTTGATTCAATCCACCCTTGCCGGCATTATCAAAAAAGGGGCTCACAAGTCCAAGAGTCCACATTCCACCCAGATATCCGCCACGTTCTACTAACAAGACATCTCTACCTTCACGGGCTGCAGTAACGGCCGCCGAAAATCCAGCCGGTCCTCCTCCAACTACCAATACCTGGGTCTCGTATTTTATCGGTATTTCAATGTTTTTACGTCTTACTGTTTCCATTACAGCCCTCCCATTTTTTATGCAATTCAAATAAAACTTCCAAATATCATAAACTATACGCAGACCCTTTTTTCTTTTTCCCGGTTGTTGGAGTTTTGTTGTTTCTCAGTCACGCTGCGGGATAATTGCTGTTTTAATACACGCATTGTAATATTATGAACTTCTTCCGGCGCTTCGTTATTATGGGCGTAATAATAGCATGACAAGTGATCCGGGCGTGCACTTTCCAAGTATTTAGTCAATCCTTCTTCGTATTCTGCATGCACCGATTGGGGCATTAACATATTTTCAATCAAGGCAAAAGTTTTTTTATTTCCCAGACAGGCTTCTTGTTTTGTTCTTTCCCAAACAGAAGACAGACTTTCTTTGATTTTTTTCGGCTTTTCCTTAAAAAAGCTTTGTCTTTGAAAATTACCATCATAGCCAATAAAATCAAGGCCTTCAATGAACGCGGCTAAACGAGTGAAATATTCTGGTGCATTCGGCATATTAAACATGGTCATTTGCAATTCCGGCCTTACTGCTTTTGCTCTATAAATCAGCGCCTGAAGAAAATCAACATAACTATCTTGCATATTTTCTTTGGTTGGATTAGGACCGAACTTTTTAATCGTTTCCGGGTGCGTTGAGATCAAGTCAACATTTTTCGGTTCATCCCATATCAGACCGTCAATTTCATAATCTGTACAAAGGGTCGTTATAAAATCGCCAGCCCATTTGCAGAATTTGGGTGATTCAATACAGCCCAGACCCGTTACCCCTGGAACGGAAACATCTGAATTTTCACAGGTCCATAAACTTGGCATTAATGGAGAACCGGCAAAACGTCCCCCTATTCTACTAGGAATAGCCAGTACTTTCAAGCCACATCTATGCGCAATATTTACTTGCATTTCAAAAGTACGGCGAGAGTATCTCATTTCGCTTTCACTAAACGAAAGCGCCACTGCGTCAAAACCGTTTGCTTTTATATCCTCAAAACTTTCCTGCCATTGTTTCGGAATAACCGTCCAACAACCATAAGAAAGACAATATGCAGTCAAAAACATTTTTTTATCCTTAAATTAGTTGATTTCTATTTGATAACTAATTATATTGTACACCATTAACAATGGTGTGTCAATTGGTAAAATGTAGTAAAAATAATTGTCGATGTTTGAAAAATGATTTACAGACTTAATAAAATCAAACGCATAAATCCCTATATATTAAAACTTGACAGATTGGGATTCTTTCCAGATAAGCACTATCAAATTCAACGCGTTTTTAATAGTTTTTCTTTCAGCTTGATCTTGGATGGTTCCGGAACGATGACGGACAATATAAATCAGTACACTATTGACGGTCCATGTATGCTGATTCACAAAAAGGGGGAGTTCTTTAGATACTCTCCGATAGTCCAATGGAATGAAGTTTCTTTTGCCTATGTTTTACCAGTAGTAGATGATTTCGAAAAATTTTTCGGAGAAAACCAGGGTAAAATAATTATAAAAATAAAAAATATATTATGGATAAAAGCCCTGATTCAACAGATTCAATCTTTACTGCCACTTCGGGAAAATTATGGTGTAGTTGACCAAATTGACGCATTAAGCTTGTTGATTCTGATGCATGTATTTTTTGATGACCACCAAGCTAAATCACAACCTTTAAATGAAAAAATAGCCCAAGCCCGCTCTTGGTTTGAATTAAATTACAGTAAACAGTTTAACATTGATGAAATAGCCAGAGAGTTTGATTTTTCTCCATGTCAGTTTCGTAAAACATGGCAGCTTTTTTATAACTGTTCACCAAAAGATTTCATCAATAATATTCGTTTAACCGAAGCAAAAAGATTATTGAAAGAATCAAATCTGCCAATAAATCAGATTGCTCAAATTGTCGGTTATCTGGATCAGCGCTATTTTTCCACCTGGTTTAACAAATATTACAAGATGTCGCCCCGTAAATTTCGCCAAAGCTTTTTAACGTATGATGATAAATCCTAAAACGACGCACGTCCGTGCGCCGCTACGAGAAAATCTTCAAAACAACGTAATGTTTAAATTATTGTAGGGGCAACCCTTGTGGTTGCCCTTTTTCGGTCGTGTCGCATTTTATTGGGTAACCACATCATTATTATTTTGGGCGACCACAAGGGTCGCCCCTACGATTTCTAATATTGCGT
>Ga0172377_10006332_pt1 | contig 12193 bp, 9 predicted proteins | sample Pumphouse3metaG_FD_119749 | JGI IMG/M metagenome (GOLD analysis project Ga0172377, IMG submission 119749) | Leachate microbial communities from a municipal landfill in Southern Ontario, Canada - Pumphouse #3 metaG | ecosystem: Engineered > Solid waste > Landfill > Unclassified | place: Canada... | reverse complement strand
GTTTATTTCAGCCTTCTCACATCCTATAAAAAATCCATCTTTATCATAGTTAAATACGTCCATTTTTCTCCTAATATTTTATACACGCTAATAATGCTACATTCGTAGGTCGAGTTTCTGTATCTCCTGTATATTGAGTAATGTCTGAATATCTTCTTTTACCACCAATTTGTAATCCAGATTGTAGAGATTCACCATTGACTGTTTCTCCATCGCTGTGTTGTATATTTGTCTCATAAACATGGTTATGAGATTTTATAGATTGAGATTGAGTAGATCCTAAAACGCGATCTAAGTCTTTTCCTCGACCATCATCCCAGCCACGAATAAATTCTCCCCTCAAGTCAGGAAGATTAAACGTCGTAGTTCCGTCTCCACTTCCGTATTTGTTTCCAATTATGGTATATAATTTTGAATAAGCTGTTCTTGATACGGCTGCTCCATTTGCTTTTATCCATCCATACGGAACATAACTGCTAGGGAACATTCCTATCATCCCTGTTGTATTTTCGTTTGCTATCATTAATTTGCCAATTTCAATTCTTTGATCATATAAATAAGCCAAAGGATGCGGTGCTTCTATAAATTGCACTGCGGAATAACAAACCCATTTTGAATCGGCAGATTTTAGTTCAATTTTAATCCTTACCGTTCCTGTAGGCGTAGTAAAAGTTTCCCCAAACCTGACTTCTTGATTCATATTCTTAATCATGCTAGTATTTTCGATATAAGATGAAGTTATTATTTTATCTATGTTTTGAGTGCTTCCTATCAAAGTATCGTTAATATCATAAAATCCAATTGTCATTCTCGCTGTTATTACATCACCCGCGGTATTTCTCATGTAGTGAGGAGTAACAAAAGAGGTCAAACTATATGTTTTTTCTTCTCCGACGTAAAAATCTTGATAAGATCTAAAATCATAAGCATAATTCTCGTTATTGACCGAAATATTCGCACCAGTTCTAACCGTAATTCCAGAAGGAAGTTGAGCTTGATATATATCTCCAACTATTCCCCAATATCCATCAAGAGAAACAATGGGAGAATCATATGTTACATAACTAAATGTGTTTGCCATATCTAATGATGTAAAACTAGAGTTGTACAACTTGTTTGTTAGAGTTCCTATTTGTATCTCCATACCCGTTGATTCTTTTACCTTATAAGACCCTTGATCTACCAATATCCCATTTTTATCTATTGTTACAACATCATTTCCTTCATCATCTTTTACTGTTGCTACACCACTAACATTCTCGTTTCCACCTAAAACTAATGTTCCACCAATTATTTTATCAGCCTTTATTCCAGTTACGGATATTAGTTCGCTTGTAATAGTTCCTTCTTTTATTGTTCCGCCCATATACATATCTCCACAATTTGGAGATCCAAATCTAAAGTTGATAAACCCGTTCGTTAAATCTCCATCGCTAGAGTAAACATAAACACTGTCTCCAACGCTTATTATTTCTCCGCTTTTATTTAAAAATTCATATTCTTCAGAACTATTTGGGAATTTAACTGTTGCCATATCATTAAATTCTCGAACAGCGATAACTGTTGCAGCATATTGTATTTTTTTTAAATCTATTCTCTCATCTATTATTTTTAATAAAGTTATTATCTCTTCCATTTTATCCCTCTAATTCATAGTATGGTAATTCGGATATGTTACTGCACGAAATTTTTAGCTGTGATCCATTTCCAATAGGTGTTGTGATTTCTTGAATGATAAATCGTTCTTCAAAAAACTCATAGTCTTCATTGGATATTGTTATTACTCTATTTACGTCAAGGTGAGGAATAAAAGTTGTAGGAAATTTTAATAATGTTTGCATAATTGATTCTTTATTTAATAAATATTTCGCGTACTCTTCAGCTCTTTGACTGCTTGAAACCATAGCACTTTCAACAGTTTCTGCTTCTCTCATTCCGATATATCCAATTCTCGTAGGACTAAGAAGATTGTTATTCTGTGCAGTATAGGTATAAATTTTATCATTTACATTTGTCCCAACAACAGTTATACTATTAACAACTTTCGAATAATCATAATCCAAGCTGTATTCTAATATCTCATTAGTATCAACTAAGAAATTATAAATAACCCCTTTTTGAGAATATGTAATGTCTTCCGTTCCTGATTCGATCGTTAAATGCCCATCACTATCATAAAAAATATCACACCCTAAAATATTAGCTAAAGATATTAACAAGTCAGATAAAAATGTCCCTTTATTTTTAATTAAAGTATATGGCATTACCTCGTCTTTGTAATTTGGATCTAAAATTGGATCTATATAGTCTACGATATTTCCATTTTGCATATCTATCTGTAATATATCTCTTATGGCATCATAAATATTTGTTCCGCTTAAGATCTGATATTCACTAGATAGTTGAGAATTACCTAATTCTGAACCAAAAATACCAAATTTATCGACAGCCGAAACTGTCACTATCTTATTACTTCCTTTTACTAAATTTGTTGCATTTGTTATTATAAAAACTCCTCCAGTAAACCAATAAATATCTTCTTTATTTAACGATCTAATACCCATGTATATTTTAAATTTAGTACCAAAATACAAAGTTCCAGTATCCGAAGAAGGAGTATATTTTCCCTCAATATTTATCAGCTGGAATGATATTGATCTCCGAACACCTTGTTGATAATTATTCATTATAGATCCGCTATCTTGTATGATGTCATCTGAAATATCAGATATTACATTTCGTTCTGTCCAATCAACTATTTCTACTTTAAACAGTGGTCTTATAGTAGAAGATTCAATTGAATCAATATATTCGGTATTGTATACATCAATATATTCCATTTTCTCCTCCTTATATCCTTATCCCTTCTATATTATCTTTATCCATTACTTCTTTTACTGTAAAGCCAACAGTTTGAACTTGTTCTGATGTTTCATCAGCTATATCTGTGGATGGATTCCCAACTATTGATACGATTCGTATGTCTCCTGAGCGGTCTTTCCATATACATTTATCACTATTTACACAAAATTTTCTCCACGCATTTAGTTTCTCTAGGCTTGAATCATATTCTCCACTTTCGGAATTTATGTCTCCCAATAGACAAGTAATAGACATGTCTAATGAATTGTGACTACCTTTACTTATTTTATTGTGTTTCTGCAAGGTTTCGTATTCTGTTATATCTAAGTTTTGATTTATCGTTCCAGTCTCTATGCTTAGTGAAAAGTTCCAAAAATCAGTTGCTACAAATACATTTGTTTCTTCTTCTGACAGTCCTATTAATGAATATTTCCATTGGTTATCAATTGTTATACTCTCACTCGTTAATGATACTCCAACCATGTTTTCTGTATTAGGGAATACATAATAAATATATTTTTTCCCATTTCCGACTAGTGGATCTTTAAACTCTAAAACGTCAACTTCAACTTCCGATACGAACTCAAATATTGAATCATTTTCTTCTTTTCGATAAATGCTCCATCCTGTCAGGTTTTCTGTTATTCCTTCTATATAAGAACTTGAAAGTTTATTATTAAAATTAGCTAAAATGCTGAACGCATCTTTACCCAACGTGTTCCATGTTGGGGTTTCTTGCAACTGATCCATTATTTCAATATCAGAATCAGGGAGGATTTCCCTAGATTCAACTACATATCCATATGAGGCGTTGTCATATATTGTTATTTTATTGTAACTCAACGTTATCCTCCTAAATTATTTGTATTATAAAACTCATCTTTATCTTAGTTTTAATAAAGATAGGCTCTTGTTTCTGTTGGCAACATTGTAATTTTTGCACTCTTTGTAATATCTAATGATTCAGTCCATCTTAAATCATCGTCCCAAATATCTGAATCATCCCAAACATATCCTACATCAACAATAGGAATCCCGTCTGATTGACCACTTTCAATGGTAGAATAGATAGAAAAAAGCTTTGTTTCAATGTCATTTAGTGAATATTTAATGTCATACCCTTCAACAAAAACAAAATAGTCTGAATTAACGCCACTTAAAGAAACAAGTTTTCCTTGTTTACTCGAATTTAATTTTATGTCAGTAAATAATGTAAATGAATCAGAGTCAATATTAAGTTCATCATCATAAATCTTATTATAGTAAATTTCTCCGCTTGTAATTTTTGCTCTGATTTGTCCACTCTCAGCATTTGTTTCTGTCCAATACAATTCATCATTCCATGACTCACTCTCATCCCAAACATAATTAACTCCCGATTCTGGTATTCCTGTTATAGTTTGCCCTGACAAGTACGTATCTGTATTTGTAATATAATTATATTCTCCTGTAGCAATTCCATCAATAAAGCGGTCAGATTCCCAAGCTAAAGACACATATCCCATATCGCAATTTTGATCTATTTTTATATTTGTTCCTAAGTCAAATCCTCGATAATTAACATCAACTCTCAATAAATCAGACTCCGTTATATTGCCCGTTGAATCCTCGATAGTACATTTTACGAAATAGTATTCTCCATTTTGAAGACTCCCGTAGGAAAAATATAATTTTGAATTATATTGTCTTCCAGTATCTTCGATTAAGTCATAAGCACTAGAATACAGTTGGAACTTATGCCATCTAATTCCTATATTTTGTTCTTGGACAAAATTTGCATAAAATTTACCATATCTTGAATAGCCCGTAGGATTCAAGCCTACTAATTCAATAGCACCAGAGCTTTTGGCAAAGAATGGGAAATTTAAACTATCTACAAAATCAGAGTAAATTTTGCAAGTATCTCCCTCAGCGGGGATCTCTGTTAGATAGTTTTCCAAAGTTGCAATTCCAGTTTCAGAATTATATGTTGTTATTTTTCTTTTCTCACCATTAACTTCTAATGACATATTATCTTTTACATTATTGTGTATTCTAATCGGAATTTCTGTATTTGTCGCACCAGACTGAACAACCGAGCTAGTTATAAAAATTGTACTCTCATATTGATACAGCCTGATAAGCCAATAATATGAGTTTCCATTTACAACATACTCGTTTTCATTAAACTCTACCTCTAGTAATTCATTTGCTGTTAGTGGTGCGTCTAGTTGAATTTTCCCTGAATCATATATTTCTGTGTATGTGTCCATATCGTAAACAAATAAATTATAAGCAAATACAACAGAACTAGCACCTTGAATTGTAGTGCTAAAAGTATTCTGTGTATTTGCATCAATTGTGTTTCGATTAGGATAGGCAGATACAGGCTTTAAAATTGCCATGTTCTCCTCCTTATTATCTTCTGTGGTTTTTTGTGTATCTTAAAGCTTCCTTGTAAAATGTTTCTCCATTTTTAACGTTTGGTAAAATTATATCTCCATTAAAATTAATGTCTCCACTATCGCCACTATTCATTAATTGTGGAGCAACCGAACCAAGTGCCGATAAATTTCGAGTGATACTTGCTGTTAGTATCCCATCACCAGAGTTCAAGACTCTCATTTCGTTTCCATTTTCGTTTATTCTCGATAATCCACCACTCGCGTTTGTTGTTCCTTTTGCATAAGAACTCAAATTTGTAAAAGCTCCTGTATAATCTATGAGAGGAATAGTTCCTTCTCCGTTTATACTTGATAAGTCTGATAAAACCTTTGAATACTTATTGGCAAAGCTAGTTAATATATCCAGCCGACCCTCAAGAACTGCTTCTTCATAGTTCGCTCCAAGTGTTTGTTTCGCAATTAAATCATCTTGGGCTGCTTCGTAGTCGTTCGATAAATCTGACCATTTTGACTTGTAACTCTCAAGTTTTGCGACCTCTAATGCTTTTCTTTTTTCTTCAACGTCTTCAGCATCCGATTCCCAGTTGTTCCATCCTAAACCTTCTTTGTAAACTCTTACGGATTTATCAGCTACGGCATTATCATAATCTAGTTGAGCTTCAGCTAAATCATCTGTAACATTAATTAGTTCAATCTGTTTATCTATGACATTTTCAACAGATGCTATTGTTGCGTTATAATTATCTTTTAAATCATTTAAACGGTCTTCTTCTAGTTGTTTAAGGTATTTGTAAACTTCTTCTTCATGACTTCGATATTCATCTAGCCATTCAGCCTTATTCCAAAAATACTTTCTATTTAACGTCTCAAGTTGTTGGTAGTATGATTTTTCATCGATTACGTCCATGTCTCGAAGATATTGCAAATAGTCATATTCTTTCGTGAATGCTTTTTTATGAGCATCTTGAGCATTTTTAGTAGCTTCGTCTTCTGATAAATCTACGTAATTCGCCCCTTGATACTGGGAAGTATTTCCTGCAAAACTCGGAGATGTTTTTGACGTGCTTTTATATGATGAAACAGAATATTTCCCGTCAGCATACATTGGAATTTCACCAGATTTAATCTTCCTTGTAATATCAGCCGGAAGAATAGTATCGCCATCATGAATAGGGATAATTTCAGCACCTTTTGTTCCAATAAAAGAGATTTTTCCATTTCTTAAAAGAGCTTCTTCCCCTTCTTCTCCAACTAACGATTCATTACCAGATTTGCTTGTATCTACGGTGACACGACCAGTTGCACTATGAGTATTAGCAAAAGGACTCGTTGAAGCAGCTATTACTTGAGAGACTGTATTTGTAGTGGAAATGTTTACCGTTTTTGTCTCTGTTGCTAAGACTCCAGCAATTACTGAATCGTAAGCGCTCGTATTAGCATTGATATTTATTTGTTTCTTACCATCTTCCTCAAGTGCTTTAGCGTCAGCTTCCGCCTGAGTTTTATCTAATTCCGCTTTAACTTTCATCATTTTTGGAGAGATAACACCTAATCCTGCTATTATTTGATCTTGAACAGCAGGAACACCTTCGATGTTAGCATTTGTTAGAGCGACATTTACTCCATTTAAATCAATTTCTCCAGTTACAGGATCAGTATTTGCGTTAATTATATCAGCGACCTGTTGATGAGCTTCCGCTCCTAATGTGTCTGGAATACATAAATCAACAAGAGCATCGATTCGAAGTGCTATTTGAGCTGTTCTTTGTTCTTCGACTATCGCAGCAATCTCTTCATCGGTGTACTCATTGGTTGCTTGTAGTTCCGTAGTTAAATCAGATTCGAACTGGGTTGTATCAAACATTCCTTCTATTGAAATGTTTGCTAATCCGTGGTAACTTTCTCTGCTTGTCTGTTCGTCTAGCCCTTGTTGAAACTCATTAGCCCACTTTTCTTGTGCCCCTTCAATAGCTTTTGTCGACTCTCTTGAGAAAGTATCAATTGTATCATTCCAACTTTGAAGAATTCGTGCGCCATCTTCGGGCGTCAACAGGTGAGATTCTACCCAACTGTTGATGAATGCTTCGCCTTCAGATTTGGCGTCATCTTCTGAGAACCCATCTTTTCCTATTTTTTCATAAATCCCTAGCAAATTATTTTCTAGATTAACTGATTGATCAGCTGTAATGTCTAGTCCATTACCTAGTGTTCTAATAGTGTCAACAGCAGAACTACCTAGGGCATCTGGAATTATTAAACCTAGTTCAAATAAACTTTCACTAATTGTAGCTACGGCTTCATCTGTTAGCCCCAATTCAGACTTCATAGCTTCTAAATTGTACCCACCATCTGTTTTCCACTTAGCCATTGTGTCAATTAAGCCTTGTTCAGATCCTTCTCCTGTTGCAAACAAAGCATTGATTTCACTCATAGTTGATAAAATATCGGTTGGAGGACTCATACCGAATAAATTTTGCATAGCAGAATAAAAAGCTGCGCTATCAGTCGATCCTGTCTCTAGTCCGCTATTGATTGTTTCCATGTATCCAGAATAATCTGCCACGTCTCCAGCTTTAACTCCTCCGAACGTCGAGGCAACTTCTGTTGCTGATTGCTTATCACTTGAGATGTCTACTAATTTATTATTTTTAGACAATGCCGCGCTCAAATCTTCGATCATTTTTATTTGATCTCGTCCTTCTTGCGTTGTATCACTGATTTGTGAAGCAAAATCTGTCAATTCTATCATCGAGCTGTTCGCATTTAAACTATATTCTTTTTGCTTTTCGGAGAGAATATCATAGGCTTCTACATATTCTTCTGAATCCATAGTTGGTCTATTTTTTTCTAATTCCGCTTGTGCTCTCTCAACAGCTTCAACTAATTGCATTTGTTCTTTAACATAATCTGGAGTCGTTATCTTATCTGCTACTTCCGTAAACCCAGCGTAAGTTGTTTTTACTGCACTATATTTATTTTTCATCCCTACTGTGTCAATAACTTCTTCACTTAGTTGAGATGCTGTTACTTTATTTATTTGCTTTAAGCTATCTAATTTAATTTGTAGTTGTTGATTTGTCGCTTCTAAGTTTGATAATTCTCCGTCGCTTGATGTGTCCAACGGATCTAAATTGTTGATTTCTTCAATCCTGTCTTTTACTTGAGAAAGTTCGGATTCCGTGTCTGAGATAGCTGAGTCTCCTTCGCTAATCTTATCTCCTAAACTTTCTATATTTTTAATGTGTTCAGAATAGCTGACAGTTTTTGCGTCAACGACGGCTAATCCTATCCCTACCGCGGCAACTACCGCGATTATTGGAGCAAAAGCTGCCACTACCCCAAATAGAGCAGCACCTAGTCCTTCAACAGCCACAGTCTCCGCAAATGTGGCTGTCGCTAAGCCAGCGGTTGCCGTTTCTGTAGCAACGGTAGCCGTCGTCAGTACTCCCATAGAAGCAGTCATTGCCAATTCTCCACCAGTAGCTGCTAATTCCGCTGCTTTAGTCACGGCTAAACTAGCCTGATAAGCTTTTTGAGCTTCTATTACACCTTTGATTCCCGCTAGTGCTCCAGTTCCAGTTGTTGCATCTAATGCTGCCCATGCCCCTGTTGCTTTATTTTTTACAGCGTTAAAAGCTACGAAAGCAGCGGTCGCTAGACCAATTTTTATCGCCATTTGACCGAAATCAGAACTCAAAGCAGATAGACTTACCGCTCCTAAATTAATAATTCCTTTGACAAAATTACTGTCAATCATTGTCGTCGATAAAATTTCCCATTGATTTGTTAATCGTTGCGTTGCTGCTTCAGTAGACTCTTCCCAAATCGACATTTTTTGCATTGCCGATCCTGCTGATCCTGCCGAAATTTCTTGTAAGTTCAATGCCTTATCATAATTTTCCATTAAGACTAAGAATTTTTCCTTTTGACGAACGCCAGCGAATTGTTCAGCTATTTCAGATTTTTCTGCTGCTCCAAGTGTTTTCCACTTGACTCCTAATTCATCTAACACAGTTCCCGTGTCTCTAAATGTCCTTTGAGCGTCCCTTAGTTTAACATTGTACTCTGATAGCACTGTTTCTACATTTGAAATATCTTCGCCATCATCATCAACCAAACTACCAAGTTTAACCTTAGACATTCTTGCAAAAATAGTTTTTAATGATTGCCCAACTGTTTCTCCACTTGCTTGTGTTACTTCGGTAATCGTTGCGATATAAGAAAGTAATTCATCGAGTGAAACCCCAGCAATTTTCGCACCTGATGCTGTTTGAGCCATGCCTGTTGCTAAATCTTCGGTACTTGTTGCTGCTGCGACATCGATCGCTGACATTTTATCGACGATGCTCATCGCGTCTTTTGCTGCGATCCCATAACCATTAATACTTGATGTTAATAAGGTTGCTGCTTCGGCACTATCTAAGAAACCAACCTTAGATAAAACCGTACTTGTTTTCATTAGTTCAGTCGTATCGGAAACACTTCTACCCTGTCTCGCCCATACTTCGGCTGATGCTGCTACTTGCGATGTCGTTGATGAAAGCTCTGTTGCAACATCTTGATATCCCTTTAGCATACCAGAAATTTCAGTGTCGGAAGACCCTGTTACCATTTTGATGTTTGTCATTTGATCAGAAATCGCAACCGAGTTTGAAATCATTGATTTTACAGCATTTACCGAACCATAAAGAACACCCATCGTAACTGACCATTCTAGTGTTCGAACTGCTGCTGTTTTCATAGATTCTTTTATATTGCTCATTGAGAGTAGATTGTTATTATTTGCTTTTGTTAGTTGATCTTGTGCATATTTTGCACTCTGAGCTTCCGATTTAAACCCAGCGAGAGATTGGCTAGCTTTTGTATAATCATTTGCAAAAGATGAACTCTTTATATTGAGACCCTCGACATCTGTTTTTAAAGATGAAAGCCCTGATTGATCTGCGTATTTACTTAAGCTTTGTTCTTGTGTTTTTTTTATCGATTCGAGCATGGTTTGTTTTTTACCAAGATTTGTTAGTTCTATTTTTGTGGCGTCGCTTTGCTTTATAGAAGATGTGGTAACATCATCCATACCTTTTTTGAATTTTGTCGTTGTTGTCACTGCTTTACTCGCAGATATCTGATATTTTTCAACACTTTTAGTGGTGTTGTCAAATTGATCTTTGCTTGTAACAGTCGTTATTGCATCACCTAAGTTCTTGGTGCTAGTTGTAGCACTATCTATCCCAGCAGATGAACTAGAAACGACACTAAGTAGTTTTGTTAGATCTTCTGCACCTGTAACATTAAATTTTACATTTATTACTTGATTATCTAATTCTTTAACTAATGTTGCTGCTTTTGTAAGTGCGGTTATGTCTACGGTTAGTTTTAAATCTCCTGCCAATTAATTCAGCCCCTTTCTTTCTAAAAGCCCCTTTTACGTAAGCCAGAAATTAGGGCTGTTTGTGCATGGGGAATTGCTCGTGTTTTTAATGGTGCGTAAAATTGTCGTGCTCCTGGTGAACCATCCCCGCTTTCAACCCAATCAAGAGCGGTTGCTTTTTGAGGACAATCTGAGTTTGGAGGTGCTGTTTGTTGCATTGTCAAAGTAAGACCAGAAACTTCTGCTGTAATTAGGCTGATATCGTAAATACCACCACCTCCGAATCGTCGAATTCTCCCAAAAACACTACCATCTCCGTAATACATGGGATGATAGTTGTCATATACTTGTGATTGTGCAATATGTAAGAAATCAATCTCTACAGCTTCTTTAACTTCATCTTTTAATACGTCTGGAATTGCCATTTCAACTTTCGCTTTCCATTTAGTGAAATCAGCTAATAAACTCATTTGTCTTTCTCAATAAAAGAAAAACAAGTCTTTACTTGCTCCTCCAGCTTCACTATTTTTTGGTCAATGGCATTAAATCTCTCATCACTTTTATCAGTCTTAGCGATTAAGCATTTTAAATCATCTAATATATTGCCAAGTTTTGTTTCGATTACTCCTAGCCTTTCAGCGTCTTTGTTGTCGCTCTTTCTCCATGCTGAAAACCCAAACAGCACCCCAAATATGCCTACAGCAACACTTATTAATTCTATTGGTGATACCATGCACTCCCCTTCCTTTTTTATTATTTCACGTTTTGAAATGGCTCTGCAGAGCCATTCCTAGACCTGTTTTTTGCAATAAAATGGTACTTTCATCTAAGTCTGTTTTTAGTCATTTTTTATTTTTGCATTAAAAAAGCACCCTTTCAGATGCTTAATACGTCTCTCCTGTTATATCTTCAAACTCTTCTGCCGTGATTCGCCCCACTCTAACCAAAAAACGATATAATCTTATTTTTACTTCACTCATTTTACACTCCTAACATTATTTCCGTTAAATCCGCTAATATCTGTTCTAATTTTTCAATCTCAGTTAATTCGACTCCTGTTTCTTCTTCCCAAAATTCGTCAAAATTAGCTTCAATATATTCTTTCGTTACATTTTGCAAAACTTGAAAATAAATCTCGTCCGCCGTATAAATTGTATTTCCTTCATCATCTAATTTTGTATCCATGTTTTTACGCATATACACATCCGCTATACCTTTTTTAAGTGAATAATATGATACTGCGATTATTGGAATTGCACTTTCTGTTTTTATCATTATGTCCTCCTTTTGTTAATTTACTAATTATGCTCTTGCATATATTCGCAACATAATCTAGTTTTAACCTTCTCTTTATTTTGTAAGAGTTTGTATTTAGATACCATCCATATCCAGAAATAACTTGATATGCTAATTGTGAATTACCACCACCTAAGAGGTGGATGGCTTCCTGCTCAAGATGGATATTTCCACCAGTGTCAACAGTCTATCCCCGTAATCCCTACGGTTCATAAGCTTAGGCACAGAAAATATTTATGCCCTCACGTTTAATATTAATTGCTGCGTTCCAATCTCTATCGTG
>Ga0172377_10006331_pt1 | contig 12194 bp, 13 predicted proteins | sample Pumphouse3metaG_FD_119749 | JGI IMG/M metagenome (GOLD analysis project Ga0172377, IMG submission 119749) | Leachate microbial communities from a municipal landfill in Southern Ontario, Canada - Pumphouse #3 metaG | ecosystem: Engineered > Solid waste > Landfill > Unclassified | place: Canada... | reverse complement strand
TTAAGACCTTACAAAGGGGATCATGATAGTGTTAAAAAGTCATAGCTCAGCTTCAAACAACAAGGAGGGTGTCCTTGAAACACCGGGACTTTCTTTGGTCATCAAAAGAAAAATAACGTTTGTAAGACATGGAATCACAGAGTGGAACAAGATGTTCCGTTATCAGGGCATAACAGACGTACCTCTTTCACCTGAGGGAGAAGAACAGGCAAAAAAGGCTGCGCTGCGTCTTTCATGCGAATCTGTTGACAGGGTCATATCGAGCCCGCTCGAACGTTCGATGAATACGGCTGCCATCATTGCAGAAACTATAGGAATCAAGAGCGTGGAAGCGTGGGATGAACTTAGAGAGGTCGACTTTGGTGCGTGGGAGGGGCTTACAGTACCCCAGATAAAGGAAAAATACGGAGAAGATCTCTTCGAGAAGTGGAAAGCTTCACAAATCGACGTTACTGCAACAAACGGAGAAGATGCGGATCTGGTGTATAAAAGGGCTGAAGGCTGTGCTGCGAAGATATTGGCACTAAAAGATGAACATGTCGTAGTAGTTGGACATGGAGCCCTTTTCAGAGCTCTTTTGCTCCCTCTGATAAAGATACCGAGAGGGAATGTGTTCTGGAAGATGAAAATGGACAACTGTTCTCTTTCAGGTATCGGTGTAGACAGGAAAAATAGAGCTTTCATAGTTTTTTTCAACGACACAATCCACCTGAGGACAAAGATCGATTGCATCAAAGATATTCCTCTGCCGTGGTAGATTTCATAGATTAATGGTAGAATCACCAATGTAGGTGTAGTTGCATAGATTGTATAAAAAACGCGAAACGAGGATATGCCTTTGAAAAGCGATCCCGAGAAAGTTACGACAGGGAATGACGAGAATAGACCAGAAGCAGAAAAAAAACTGTGGTTAAGGTGTTCCAACGGAGATGAGGAAGCACGGGAGGAACTTATCCTTGCATACAGGCCTATGGTCTATTGGCTTGCGAAAAAACTTAAAGTTCCATACGGTACTTATCCCGACCTGATTCAGGAAGGTATGGTCTCTCTTATCAAAGCTGTCGACCGTTTTGACGTAGAAAGAAACAACTGTTTTTCTACGTATGCCTATTACAAGATAAAGGGCGGGATGATAAATTTCATTCAGCGTGTAGAAGCAAAGGCTCCGATCCCGGTCGATGATGAGACGGTTTTTATCCATGAAGCTCCACTGACCGGATCTCTGTCTGAACATGCAGACAAGTCCGAATGGACTCTTGATCTTGAGCAGGCCCTGAACAGCTTGTCCCAGAGAGAGGCAGATATCGTAAAGGCTCTTGTGATCGAAGGCAGAATGGCCAAAGAGGTTGCTGAAGAGGCAAATCTTGACATAAGCCACATTTACCGGATCCGCAGGAAAGCTATGGCCAAATTACGTAAGTGGCTAAATGCAGATGAAGCCACTTCCGCCATGTAATACGGGATAATAATTAAACATCCCCATGGGCATGGAGGAGGCACCGGATGAAAAAGAAGATCTCAAGGATACAAAGATGGCTGGACAGACTTTCCACCGCCTGCGAGACCGGAAGGTGGGATTCTGCTCTTGTGGAAGCAGACTGCCTTTCAGCAGAGGTACGTGAGATAAGAGAAGACCTGACTCAGAAACTTGAAAACGATCATGCTGCGGCAGTAAACATATTCAGCAGATCCGCAGTCACCATGAGTATCAAAAGCGTTGGGATAGCGCTCTTTATTGTCTTGGTTTCGACCATACCTCTTGCAGTTGAATCTGAAAGGCCATGGACAGCTCAGACTGATACGAAAGCGGCCCAAGGCCCCGGAGATGAGATCCTTGCGTGGGTGACACGTGAGGAGGATGAACTTCTCAGGACCCTGAGATCAGACCTCAGCGGCCAAAATGCAGGAGCAATTCAAACAGAGAGCGTTTTCTCGGCACCTGTAAAAAAGAGAACTTCTGCACAGGCTAAAAGGGAAATAGTTGTGGTTTCTGAATTACCTGCTGTCCGGAATACACCTGTGAGATCTGAAGCCGGAATAAGTGCAGAGGATCTAATGGCTCTTTTGCAGATAGGGGAAAAGGCTCTGAGAGGAGACACCCCTGCGATCAAAGTAATAAAATAGCAACATTGCGCTGATACATGCGCTGATATTTTTATCCATTTCAGAGGAGTGGTTTTTTGTGTCTTTCCATGCCAGGTTTTTTTCAGCAATAATTCTTGTTTTCCTTTTGATACTCACACCTGCATATGCAGCAGAAGAAAGCCTGACCTCCCCTGATATTCAGGAAACAACAGCAGATAAAGGAACGGAAAAGCTGCAGGAGGAACAAAAGATACTGGCCCTTACAGGGCCTGTTATTCTTGATATAAAGGTTCAAGGGAATGTCGAAGTCGTAACGGAGCACATGTTGAGCATAATAACCTCAAAAGTCGGAGAACCAGTCGACGAGGAGAAACTGCGAAAGGATGCAGAGGCCATCTTTGAGCTGGGGTTCTTTGTCGCTACAGATTACAAGGTAACGGACAAGCCAGATGGGGTGGACGTACTCTTCACTGTGCAGGAAAACCCGGTCGTCAGCAAAATAAATTTTGAAGGCAACACAGTATATTCCAACGAAAAACTTGAAGAGATGATATTCACAAAACCTGGAATGATCTTCAACAGGACGTTCTTTAGGAATGACCTTCAGAGGATAAAGGAGAAATATCAGGCAGACGGATATGTGATGGCAAACGTGGCTGACGTAAGGATCGAAGGTACAGAGATAACAGTCGTTATTGTAGAACCAAAGATAAGCCAGATAGTCATCCAGGGCAACAAGATAACTAAAACGCATGTTGTCAGAAGATACCTCAAAATAAAAGAGGGTGAACTTTTCAATTCCAACAAACTCCGCTTATCTCTCAGCAGGCTCCAGGGAGTAGGCTTTTTCAGCGATGTCAACGTCAACTTTGAACCTGGCGATGACCCGAAGGATGTTATTATTATACTGACTGTTGAAGAGGCACGCACAGGAAAGTTAGGATTTAACATTGCTTATGGCACACAGAGCGGGTTTGGCGGAGGACTGAGCTACGAAAACACCAACATTGGCGGTCGCGGTATGAAGCTTAGTGTTGGTTTTGACCTTGGCAACAGAGAAGAGTACTGGGCGAGTTATGAACAGCCTTACATGGGTGGAAAAGTCACTGCCTGGAAGGTGGGCGCATACAAGAGAGCCTGGACTGATCTAAGATACTATGTTGATAATAAAGAGCAATTCAGGTATGACAGGGACAAGGTAGGCGCTTTCTTTGGTTTTGGACGCAAGTTTAAAGAAGATTCGATCTACAACTGGTATCTCTTGTTTGACTGGCATGAAGTTAAAAATGATCCTAAAAATCCGCCCGCAGGCTATGAAAAAAGCAATTGGGGCAATATCCCAATAGATAAAAAAGTTCCCCCGACAACAATTTTGGATGACCTCGGAGACGGAACATACTATTCTGCAACAGGATCGGTCCGCCGTCTTAACATTGATGAGTACCTGCCCTACTCAAAGGGCGATGTTGAGACATTGAACATCCAGTATGGACAAGCTACTGTAGAAGGTGTTAACTACAACTTTTTCAAGTACTGGCTAGAAGCCAAATTTTACTTCCCGGTTGAAAAGCTATTCAAAGATTTCTTTGAGACCTCTTTCGGAGGAAATTCTGACAGGCCGGTAATGTTCGCAGCAAGAATAATTGCCGGATCATCTTCAGGCGATGTCCCCTACGAAGAAATGTATACGGTGGGCGGAGACACAACATTGCGCGGTTACGACGATGATCGTTACCACGGAGAAGAGATGCTTTTAGGCAACTTTGAACTCAGGGTTCCTATGGATAAGAATTTCTCCCTGGTAGCTTTTTATGATATTGGACGTTCATGGAGAAAAGAGGGCGACACTGCAAGCTTCGGAAACGATATGGGATCATCTCCTGGATTTGGTGTCAGGATAAACACTCCACTAGGCAACCTCAGGCTTGACTATGCCACAGGCGATGAGGGCAGATTCCACTTTGGTTTCGGAGAGCTTTTCTAAGCAAGACAAATATCTGTTTAAATCATGGGTTGCGGCCATCTTTATAGCCGCGACCCTTCTTATGTTTACAGGCAGAGCCTTTGCATATTCTGTTGATGCAGAGGGTGTGCCGGAATGGCTTTCTCTGATAATCGAAAGAAGCATATCTGCGGTTGCAGAACGGATGCCTGAGTCACAGTCGGACGAAAACGCAGAAAAAGTTATAGAAGTCATATCAGGGAAGCTCTTCGACGGGTACAAAGTTGATTCAGTCTCTATTAGCTCAGGTGTGATAAAAATAAGCCTGTCCCCTGAAAAAACTCAGGATAAATGGAGAGTCGAAGTCCAGACGCCTCAGATCCAGGACCCGCCGCTGCAGTGGATCAAAGCAGATATTGCAGCAACAGAAAAGCTGCTCAACGAACTTATCCAGGGTCTTCCTGTCGAAGCCTTGAACTGGTGTGATGCCGGACTTAAAGAAGAAGTAATAAAGATACTGTCCCCTGTCCTACCGGGCTGGAAACCGACACTTATGGTCCATTCTGAAAAAGAAGAATATATTATGAAGATCTCTCTTTCTCCTGAACTTCCTCTTGTGCTTGCAGTCAACCCGACGCTCACATCAAATTCCCTGCCAACGTTGCTGCACGAAGACCTGAGGGAAGACCTCATGGAAAGATCCTCCCCTTTCATTGGAATCCCGGTAATCTGGGCTAAACGGCATGAAAAAGAGATTAATGTATGGACAGAGAACTTTCTCCTGACAAGGGGAATAGTTGAAAGGACATCAGCTGAACCAAAGTCCTCTTTCTCTGCAGGTCAGGTATCACAGATGAAAGTCAATGTTGAGAGCAGACATTACACGATAGCTGCCTGGGCAGCCCTCTACGCCGGTACACAGGACAAAACAGGAGAGATCGGCGTACACCTTGGACGAAAACTGAAAACTTTTTCAAGATGGAACATGGAAATCTACGGAGAGGGCATAATAGAGCTGCAGGATTGGGATCCCGAAGGCAGATTGGGACTTAGATGGTCTCCCTGGGGTGATGTATGGATAGGCGGAGAATGGTCAACAAAAGACAGCATGTGGTGGGGGCGCATCAATATCGAACCAAGGATGCACAAGCCTTATGCCTGGTTGCGCTGGAGGGAAGACGGAGAATACAACGGCGCTATAGGTTACAAGGCGACTGAATATATTTCTTTTGAGCTTCACTATGACTCGCGTGACGAAGATTCAATCGGACTAAGGATGCTTGGAAATCTGTAGCATTTTTGAAAGGAACTGATCGTTATGAGTATAGAAGGACTTACTTTGGCAAATATTGCAAATATGGTTAATGGTACGTTGAAGGGAGAAGGCGGTTACGTTGTGACCTCAATATCGTCACCGGAAACCCCATGTTACGGCTCGATTTCTCCGCTGTGGGAAAAAAAACTGGTTTCACTTGCAAGCAATGAGGCTGTTTTGCTGACTAAATACGGCTGGATCCCAGAAAATGGACGGGGTGTGGAAGTTGAAGATCCCAGAAGAGCTTTGGTTACTCTTCTTGAATATTTTGACACAGAAAAAAAGAACTATTATTCCTCTGTACACGAAACCGCAGTGATATCAGAAAACGCTGCCATAGGAAAGAATGTGACAATAGGCCCGGGATGTGTGGTTTCTGACCACTGCAGCATAGGTGACGGCTGTACTCTTGCAGGGAATGTCTGGGTGGGAAAACACGTTTCTATAGGTGATAATACATCGATAGAACCTGGCGTAGTAATATATGACAGATCTTACCTGGGCAGAAACTGCATAGTTCATGCAAACGCCGTGATCGGGTGTGAAGGATTTGGCTTTATGCCTGACTCAGAAAAAGGACTGCTTCGTATACCTCAGATAGGTACTACGGTGATAGAGGATGATGTAGAGATAGGCGTATGTTCAAGCATTGACAGAGCTACGTTCGGAGAGACAAAAATATCCAGGGGAACAAAGATAGACAGTCATGTGAAGATCGCCCATAACTGTACGGTCGGGGAATACTGCATCATTGTTGCACAGGCGGGGATAGCGGGAAGCAGCACGCTCGGGAATGGCGTCACAATGGCAGCGCAGGCAGGAGTGGCTAATCACGCCAGGGTCGGGGATGGAGTCATTGCTGCAGGAAGGGCTGGCATAACAGAGGATATTCCTCCCGGATCAGTTGTATCGGGTTTTCCGGCAATAGACCATAAAAAAGATCTCCGTCAGATTGCTGCAATCAGACAGCTCCCTGATACGATCAAAAATATCAAAAATATTGAAAAAAGACTTGATGGGCTGGAGTCTGAGAACAAGTAATGTCATTTACAATATCTGCACGAATAGAATTTACAGGAGTAGGACTGCATTCAGGAGATATCTCAACAGTCTCGGTCTACCCCTCTCAAAAAGAGGGTATTTATTTTTCCACCGAGAACGGACTTTTTCATCTTAAATCGGCCCATGTAGAAGAGGACAGCAGGCTTACAGGATTCAGTCTTCCTGACGGGACCATAGTAAGGACAGCGGAGCATCTTCTGGCTGCTCTGACCGGGCTTGAGATCGACAGCGCGGTCATCTCGCTGACCGGAGAGGAAATACCTATTCTGGATGGAAGTCCGCACCAGTTCGCCATGGCATTCTTAAAGGCGGGGATAACAGAATATGGGGAAAAGCCGAGAAAAAAAGCCCTCTCAGTTCCGATCGTCATAGATGACCCTTATAAAGACCGGGCGATAATGGCTCTTCCTTCGGAGAGACTTAAAGTCACCTATGTGATAGACTATCCCGGTACTCCGGTGGGGACTCAAAGAGCATCATATATAATATCGCCGGACGTTTTTCTTGACAGGATATCAAAGGCCCGGACATTCGGACTGACCTCAGAGCTGGACTACTTGAAAAAGAGTGGTCTTGCTAAGGGCGGATCTCTGGAAAATGCTCTCATGTTCGATGAAAATGGCCTTTTGAATGAAGATGGACTTCGTTTCCCTCTGGAGTGTGTAACGCATAAGATAAACGATCTTCTCGGGGACCTGGCTCTCTTAGGATCTATCCCGATCGCCCATTACATTGGCATATGTGCCGGACATGATCTTCATGGAAGGCTTGTAAATAGAATAAAAAGGGTCATATAATTATTTGACCGAATCTTTTAACTGGAGGCATATAGGATGAAATATGACATCAATAAAATATTGGAACTTCTGCCGCACCGTTATCCGTTTCTCCTGGTAGACAGGATCGAGGATCTGGTGCTGACAGACGATCTGGTAGAGGTGACAGGAATTAAAAATGTAACGATAAACGAACCGTTTTTTCAGGGGCACTTTCCCGACGAACCAGTAATGCCTGGAGTCCTTGTCATCGAATCCATGGGTCAGGTAGCGGCTGTGCTGCTGAAGCTTTATACCGAGATCAAAGAAAACGAGCGCCGCCTGGTATATGTCACATCTATCGACAAAGTGAAATTTCGCAGGCCGGTGAAGCCCGGTGATCAGCTAAAAACAGTAGCTACTCTCGTAAAACGCAGGGGAAACAACTTCAAATTCAAGTTCAGGGCAACAATTGACGGAGATCTGGCTGCCGAAGGTATGATGGGCTGTGTAGTCTCTTCAGGCCTTACCCTCAAACCCGAGGCATAGACCGGAATGAGCGTATATATCCATCCAACCGCGATAGTATCTCCGAAAGCACAGCTTGGAGAAAACGTCAGGATAGGTCCATTCTGTATGGTGGATGACAAAGTGGTATTGGGAGATGCGACTGAACTTAGGGCCTATGTCCACATATATAACTACACAGAAATGGGCTCAGGCTGCACAATCTTCGATCACACCGTCATAGGAGGAGAACCCCAGGATATCACCTTCAGGAATGAAGAGACCTGGGTTAGGATAGGCAATAACCTCATGTGCCGCGAGTATGTCACTATGAACAGGGCTGTCGGCGAAGGCCAGTCTACCACTGTGGGCGACAACTGTTTTATTATGGAAAATGTCCATCTTGCCCATAACGTTAAAATAGGACATGACTGCACCATAGCCAACAAATGCGGCTTTTCCGGACACACACATATAGGCGATTTTGTAGTGGTCGGCGGAATGGCAGGGTTTCATCAGTTCGTTCATGTCGGATCATACTGCATGATCGGAGGATTATCGAAGATAGTTCGGGATGTTCCTCCCTTTTGCCTGGCAGACGGAGCTCCTATCAGAGTCTATGACATAAACAGGGTAGGACTCAAACGCAGGGGGTTCGACTCCGAAACCAGAAGGCGCATAAGGGATATGTTCAGGACCCTCTATGATCCTGCACGCACTATCCGTGAAGGACTTAACGAGCTTGAGATAAAATATGGCTCGACTGCGGAAGGCAGGATGATACTTGACTTCGCATCTGAGTCGACAAGAGGACTTTCTCCCAGGATAAATCATGACTGGGACCGCAGGGATCCCGGAGAAAAGGACATTGATTAAGCTTTTTGCCCTTGACGTCGATGGGACCCTGACAGACGGGGGAGTCTACATGGATGGGAAAGGCGGGGAATTCAAACGCTTCGACATCCAGGATGGTTACGGAATAAGAAAACTCATCGACCGGGGCATCAAAGTATTCTTTATCAGCGGCCGTTATTCTGCCGCGACCCAGCAGAGAGCCGATGACCTCAGGATCACAGGATGTATAAATGGGACAAGAGACAAGCTGGGAGAGCTTAAAGCGCTTGCAGAAAATAACCATATAACACGTGCAGAGATTGCTTTTGCGGGCGACGACATTCCTGATGTAGAATGCATTAAATGGGCAGGCTTGGGGATAGCTGTGGCAAACGCTGTCCCGGAGGCTGTCAAGGCAGCTGACTGGAAGACAGAGAGCCCCGGCGGCAATGGAGCGATCCGTGAGTGCGCTGAGAAAATAATTGAAATCAACGAGGGCGAAAGTGAATAATAATCTTTTTGATAAATATCTAAAATTCAAAGCGCTTGACAGGTTTATCTTCGGTGAGCTTATTGGTCCTTTTTTCTTCGGACTGATGGCTTTCACTATAATCATGGTCGCCGGAGGACTCCTTTTCAGGATAGCAGATCTCATCATAAAGAATGGAGTTCCATTAGGCATAGTAGTTCGGCTTTTCCTCTATTACCTGCCTAAGATGGCGGCAACAGCTATACCCATGAGCTGTCTGCTTGCTGCGTTGCTTGGTTTCAACAAGCTATCGACTAATTCTGAGCTGGTAGCGCTCAAGTCATCCGGTATATCCTTTACCCGGATAATCAAACCTGTAATTATCATGGCCTTTTTTGTCTCGATGGGAGCTTTCTTTATAAATGAAACGCTTGTCCCTATAAGTGAAAGGGCTGCAGCAAACGTGATGGCTTACGAAGTTTTCAAACAATCTCCGCCTGTATTCAGGGATAAAGTATTCCTTAAAGAGGAATCAGGTGGGGAACTTAAGCGTGTTATATACGTAAACCGGATAGATGTTAAAGATGGCAAGATGAGTGATGTAGTAGTCCAGGAATTTGAAAAAGGGCTTCTCAGCAGGCTGGTCTCCGCTAAAAAAGGCGAATGGATTGACGGAAGCTGGTGGCTTGAAGAGGGCAAAGTCTTCGAGATAACTAAGGATAGCGATGTATCGCTCCTCTTCACGTTCGACAAACAGGCACTCCAGCTTGACCTCAACCCTGAAGAGGCAGTAAGAACAGCCAGGACTCCGGACGAAATGACATTGAATGAGCTTTTCCGCGAGATCAAAATGATGAAGCAGAAAGGCATGGATGTATCTAAGATATTGATGATACTCAACCTACGTTTTTCAGTCCCCTGGGCATGTCTGGTGCTGGCTATAGTTGGAGCGGCAGTGGGGAGCCGGCCTCAGAGGTCAAGTTCCGGCATGGGGCTTGGCTTGAGCGTTATCATAGTTTTTGTCTATTATGTCATCCTATCTTTCACACAGTCTTTAGGAGATGCCGGTTATCTGCATCCGGTATTTGCCGCATGGATAGCCAATATAGTCTTCCTCATCATAGGTGGCGGGCTGACGCTTAGAGCGAACAGGCTTGGGTGATCTTTTGCCTGACAGCATTGATAGATCTACCAGCCGCTACAGGCTTTTGGAATATCTTGCAGCATCCGAGGGAGAGTTTGTTCCAGGTTCTGTCCTCGCGGAAAGGTTGGGCTTTTCAAGGCAGGCTCTGTTCAAGCATATCTGTGCGCTTCGTGAAGAGGGTCTTGATATAAAATCTGTGCCTCAAAAGGGATATATGATAAAAAACATCAGCGAAACAGATTCCATGAGCCAGACACTGATGGATTTCCTTTTAAGGGATGATCCTTTGTTCAGCAAATCAATTTATTTTCCAACCATAACTTCTACACAACATGCCATAAAAAAGCTTGCCCAGCAGGATGCACCTGAGGGTATAGTTGCTATGGCTGATGAACAGACAGAAGGAAGAGGGAGAAGGGGACGCTCCTGGCATGCTCCCTCTTCGAAAAACCTGCTCTTTTCCGTCTTGCTCAGGCCTGAGCTCAGGCCTGGCGATGTACAGCTCCTTAACCTTGCTGCAGGGATCGCGGTCAGATCAGTACTCAAAGACCAATACCAGGTCGATGCAAAACTCAAATGGCCCAACGATATCCTGGTGAACGGACGCAAGATATGCGGCATCCTCAGCGAGGCAGCGGGTGAACCGGACCGGATATACTATGCAGTTACAGGCATAGGCCTCAACGTGAATTTCACAGAGGAAGATATGAGTGAAGAGGTCAAAAATATAGCAACCTCGATCAATATTGAGAAAGGTCACACAGTTCCCAGGCCCCTTCTCCTTTCGCGCATCCTTCACAGCCTGTCGTCATACGTCCTGGAACTGAAAAAATCTGACGGAAAAGAAAAACTCCTTTTCTCCTACAGAAAAGAGTGCGATACTATAGGCAGAGAGATCAGCGTTATGCAGGACGAAGAGAAGTTTATGGGCACTGCTCAGGGGATAACTGAGCAGGGAGCCCTTGTCGTAAAGGTCGGAGATAAAGAAAAAATCTTTGCCGCGGCAGATGTCACGCATCTTCGCATGAAATAGAAAGGAAGGGATCTGTATGAGGCTTTCAGAACGTGCCCGTACAAGTGGCTGAGCGGCAAAAATCGGTCCGGCGGAGCTGGACAGTTTACTGAAAGACCTTCCTGTATTTAGGGATGAAAGCCTTATTGCCTCGTGGAACAGGGGCGAGGATGCCGCGCTGTGGAAGATCGACGAAGAAAGGGTAGGGATCCTCACAGTGGACTTCATAACCCCTGTTGTCGATTCCCCCGAATACTTCGGCAAAATAGCTGCGGCAAATTCCCTGAGTGATGTATATGCCATGGGCGGCAAACCCCTCATAGCTCTTAATGTCGTATGCTTCCCGACCGACTGCGAGCCCCTCGATGTTCTTAAAGAAATATTGAACGGCGGAGCACAGAAGGCCATTGAGGCAGGTGCTATGCTTGCGGGCGGACACAGCGTACAGGATGAAGAACCCAAATACGGGCTCGTTGTCTTCGGCGAAGTCAAAAAGGACAGGATGTGGACAGTCGGGACAGCAAAACCGGGTGATGTCCTTATCCTGACGAAACCGATAGGAACCGGGATAGCTGTGACAGCGATCAAGGCCGGATTATTTTCAGATGAAAACATAGATGCAGCCGTGCAAAGCATGGCGAAACTGAATTCGATCCCTAAGGTCCTTTCAGAGGACATTTGCAGAGCAGTTACAGCCTGTACCGATGTAACGGGATTCGGGCTGGCGGGCCATGCGCTCGACCTGCTCTCTGACGGCGCCTCCCTGGAGATCGAAATGGAAAGCCTCCCGATCCTTCCAGGCATAGGAGAAATGGCGGACATGGGACTCATTCCTGCCGGAGCATACAGGAATAAGGAACATTCAGGATCAAAAGTCATAAACGAGTCAAGAATGGGCATCTTTGCAGAAGATCTAATATTTGACCCCCAGACCTCAGGAGGTCTTCTTATAGCCATTCCATCGGAGCTCGAAGAGGAGCTGATCAAGCAGCTCCATGCCGGTGGATTTAATTGGTCGGTAAGGATAGGTAAGTTTGTTGAGGGGGATAATTTGATTAAACTGGTTTAA
>Ga0172377_10006328_pt1 | contig 12196 bp, 8 predicted proteins | sample Pumphouse3metaG_FD_119749 | JGI IMG/M metagenome (GOLD analysis project Ga0172377, IMG submission 119749) | Leachate microbial communities from a municipal landfill in Southern Ontario, Canada - Pumphouse #3 metaG | ecosystem: Engineered > Solid waste > Landfill > Unclassified | place: Canada... | reverse complement strand
ATTACCTGTTTCCCTGTAAAAGAATACATGTTGGAAGTATCTACTTTGTCAGAACAAGATGTGAAAGCAAAGAAAAACGCCGAGGCAAAGGTCATTGCCAAAATACTTAAATGTAAAATGCGCCTTTTCATAATAGATGATATCATTATTTTTAAAAAATTATTATTCAATGTCAATGTGTAGAGTGATCTAGATCTTTTGTTTGATTACAGTTTCTTTGGAATTGTTATATTAGTTTTTATTGAGAACATACGATTTCGGCTTGCAATTTACAGATTTATTTTAAATAAGATCGAAAATGGCAGATTTTTTTTTGTTTAAGAGAAGAAAAATTCTCTTAGTCACGTCTAGAAGGGTTTCCTGAGAATAGGAGCTCTTATTTGAGGGGCTCTGAAACGATCCTCGTGGAAAGAATGACAACGTCTTGAAGAGGTCTGTCAAACTCTCCCGTAGGAACTTTCTGGATACTATCAACAATGTCAAGACCGCTTGTGACTTCACCAAAAACAGTATATTTCCCATCTAAATGGGGGCATCCACCGCATGTTTCATACACTTTTTTTACGTCGTTCGGTATTTTGAACTCCGGATCCTTTTGCTGCATGAGTTTTTCCTGTTTGCGAAGTTCACTTTTTGTAAAGTTTTTGCCCCAAACGATATAAAATTGAGATCCGCTGGATTTCCGCTCTGGATTGACGTCATCACCTTCGCGCGCTGCAGCCAAGACGCCACGGCGGTGAAATAGTTTTGGATAAAGAATCTCAGCGGGAATCTCATAGCCTGGTCCACCGTTGCCTAACTGATCGTTTTTGTCGGTAGCGTTACGCGAATTGGGATCTCCGCTTTGGATCATGAAATCTTTAATGACACGATGAAAAATCAAATGATCGAAATAGTGCATTTTACAGAGCTTGATGAAATTATCGCGGTGTAAGGGCGTTTCATCGTATAAGGCAACCGTGATGTCTCCTTTGTTTGTAGAGATAATTACGCGTGCGCGATTGTCTATCTGTTGTGCAGTAGCATAGAGGCTGATTAAAAATAGCAAAGAAAAAGCAATATGTCGCATAATTTAAATGATGTCAGTTTCATTCTATAAAGCGGAGTCATTAATGAGCGCGTACAAAACTAAATGATTTGTTTGCGGCGCGAACAATATAGATGCCTTGTTGCAAATTTTGGATATTGACGTTGGCTTTACCCTCTGTTAATGCGATCTCCTTGATAAGAATACCTGTAGCAGAGAAAAGATTTGCCGTATGTACTTGCGGTGTGCACTGAATAATGAGGGTTTGCTTATCAGAGCTCAGGCTAATGCCTGATGTTGTTTGATCGGTCTCGATATGATTAATGCCGTCTGCTATGGTAAGAATTGTTTTTCCTGGAGTTGAAACAATTGGATCTGGATTTTGAAGAACGTACGCTTTGTTGCCATAGCGAGCACTGACGTAAAGATTTCCAGCATAATCAAATGCCATTTGGGCTACGGCTCCGTCGCTGTTGTCAATGGTGTATTGGCGAGCAAGAGACGGAACACCGTTGTTCCAACTGAGTTTGTAAATTTCGATACCACCTTCTCCGTTTGTAATAGCCATGAGTGTTTTGTCTACGTTAATGGCAATTCCACCACCATTGCAACCACTAAGTGAAGTTAGTGAGCGTCCTGAATTGAAAAGAATATTGCCGTTGTTGTTCATGTAGACCAATGCCGGAACATCGGAGGTATTATGGCCGGATCCGCGTATTTGAGAGAGCCAGACGCCGTTATCGTCTCCAACAAGATTGACATTATGATTGAGCATCAGACCGGAGACATTACTATAAGAGGCAGACGGAGCTTTACTCCAGGTGGAACCGGTAGAAATGTCGTAACGACAAAGTTGATTTCCATTTGCTGTTGGATAATCTTCTTCGAAAGCAAATAGCTTGGTGTTTGTTCCTGTTCCCGAGAAAGTAAGGCCGGAGGTGCTGCCGCCTATCGCAACGGCATTGGATACAATGCGACCACTTGATTCGCGCGTACCGTTAAAGAAAGAATAAAGTCGCGTTCTTAAATAGGGCGTAAAATAGAAAATACCGCTATGCGAATCGATCCAGTCGGCAATAAACACATAACCCGAATAGGGATTGATGGCTAATCTTCCTGGTGAAGTAGCAGAACCTACAAATTCGGAACTGAAAAGTGGAGAAGTGTTGATAACTTTTAAATCAGGGTTTAATGCGAAGATGCCCATGTTTGAATAACCGTCGGAAAAATATATTTGTCCGAAATATCGGTTGAAGGGATAAGTATTAATGGCAACACCGCTACCTGTACCGGAATTACTGAAACGGAAGAAAGCACGAGTTTTATCTACCGGATTACTCTCTATTTGTATGGCCCAGTTGTAGTCGCCTGGTGCAAATCCAGATGTATTGATGCTGAGCGAATTGCTCCCAGATTTTACATTATTGATGGGAAACGTGGAAACTTTTTGAGTTGCTTTCTCTGTCAATAAGAGGTTCGCGCTTTTGGCGTTGCCAGTTGATGAAAAAGAGAAGTTGATGTTGTCCGTTCCTACAGAACTTGTTAGATTGTAGGCATAATATGTGTGGTCTGTTGTCTCAATCGGTGTACTGGAAGGGGTCGGAGGTGTATAACCAGTTACGGGTGTTAAAAATATTTTTGAATAGGAAGTGGCATTTGCTGTCACTTTAATTGCTGTTTTATAAGTAGAGGACAACGGCGAATAATTTGGTGCCGTGCAATCAAGTGTGTAGTTGCCCGGTTCCAAATTTGAAAAGACAAATACACCATTGTAATTATTGTCAACATGATACACATCAACTTGTTTCCCGTCTTTGTAGAGCGTAACAGTTGCGCCGTTAATGGGATACCATTGATCATTAGAGCCGGGAGCATATTGGAACAATGGATGATTAATCTGATTTTTTGAATCTTTTACCGTACCCATAATATAGCCGATCTTTTCTGCTGGTAAGCCGAAATATGCAAGGATGCCGCGCATATATCGAATGCCTTCCTGGATGCAATAATCTCTGTTGAGGGCCCTGTGACGTGCCGGCTGATAGGTATGAAAATAACCTTCTGAAAGAAGTCCGGGAACACCATGTTTCAGAACTCCCAAGTATCCTGTATACGATTTTCCATCGGCACGAGTTCCTGCGGAACTGGAATGATAAAAGTCGATGTCACCTCGAATATTTGGATTAGTAGGACTATATGAAGTATAGTAATCAATGCCGTTACTCATCAAATAAGGCCACATAGTACTGCACATGGCCGTACTTCCAGGTGCAGATGTTGAACCGTTATCGTAACCACGAAAAAGAAATAGCGGATAATTTGCAATCGCTCCGTCAGCCGCTGCATTCGAGTGAACGGAAAGAAACATGTCAAAATTTCCGGCTTCGACTTCTTCACAAATTTCAGAAAGGTTGCGGTTGCAAATATCTGCATTGGGAGCTCCTGAAACGTATGGATATGGACCATTTGTAATACGTGATTCGACGATGTTGTTTCTAGAGAATCCGTTCTCCACCAATTTCTGTGCTAAGCCTAATGTCTTCCATAAATTAGTGTTAGATTCATAGAATCCGCAGGTATCAGGTCTGCCTGTTTCCATAGTTGCTGGATATGGGATTGTTGCCATCGGACGATCTTCTGGCCCCCAACTTCCATGTCCGGGATTTAAATAAACACGAATGGATTGAATATCTTTTGCGTTTAATGCCATACCAGCAAAAAGAACGGCAAAAATAAATAACAATGTTTTTTTCATGATGAATCCTTAACTTATTCCTTATTATTAATATGGATCATAAATGCTTTGCCTTCAGGCGTTGAAAAGAGAATTTTGTCTCCTTGAGAAGAAACAGAGGGATACATCGCAATTACGTTTGTTTCCGTGAGTATTTGCTCGATACCGGTTGTGATGTTTTTGGCAATAATTTGAGAAGAAGTGGTGACTTCTCCATTATCCTCATCGCGTTGACCTACCACGATATGATTGTTATACCATTTTGCAGCGCGTAGAGTGCCTAACTCGATGATATTTTCTCCATTAAGATCGCTTACGTATGCGCCTTGACCGGATACGAAAAATAATAACTTCTTACCGTTAGGGGATATGGATGGCCAAATGTATCGTTTATCATTTCCTAACGGGGCGAGTGTGCGTTTGACTCCTCCAATCGTAAGTTGCAAATGGAAATCATTGTTTGTTACCACATTGTCGCCTTTAATGGCACTTGATGGTAGAACGTTATCGCGTGTGGAATGCAATATGGTGGTAGATTTGCCGGTAGATGCAATGTAACGTTTGATGGCCGTGGTGTGGAGAGGCGCATTTGTTACTTCACGGTAAACGATATCGCCATTTTCCAAAACTTTTGTCCTGTATCCGGCACCTGCGGCCTGCGTTACAACTTGTTCTGTTTTTGTGGCAAGGTCGACTTTTGTGATACCTTGATAATTATAATTGCTCAGCAATAGATAATTACCTGAAGGAGCAAGTTCTATTTTTTCAATAGGATGTGATAACCTGATTTCACGAATGGAATCAACATGAAGCACTTGAGCCGACAATCCGGTCGTGCAAAGTAAGGCAGATATGATATAAGTTAGTTTCATTTTTTATTTAATGTAAAATAAATCGACTGGTTATAATAGAACCTCCTTGAGATTTAGCTTTCATGATATAGACGCCGCCAGGGAGGTTTAGTTCTGCTTCGTCCACGTGATCAAATGTTGCCACACAGATACCGCTGAGATTGAAAATTCTTACGGATTCTGCTGTGAGGGAGAAAAGTATTTGGTGCCCATTGAATTTCATCGCAAATTCATCATTACTAATGGTGTTGATGCCAGTGACTTGCAATGTTTGTGGCGTATACTCGGTGCCATATCCATCCATCACACATACAGCATAGCCATAACCCGAAGCTTTGTCAACCGGTAGTGAAAAAGAGTTGTTGTAACTTACACCTAATAAATAATCTGAGCTGATGCCGTCTCCGTCAGGACGGAATGCACTTGTATAACTCACACTATTTGGAATGGCGTAAATAGAATACTTTACGGGCGCATCATCAATGCCGGTCCATGAGAGCGTGGAACCCGAAAGTGCCAAATTGCTCACCGTGCCATAAGTGTTATGCTTTTTCCATTTGATTACAGGGGATAACGAGGCTTTGACAAATTTTGTTGTTTGCAGGTAGTGCCCCAAACCTGTGGCATTTGGTCCCGAGATAAATCCGGTACGGAAAAGAATGCAGCCTGGAGCATTGTTTGTTGTGTAATTGCGCGATAATTGGATTTGCAAAGCATATTCAGCCCAATCCGATGTTGTACTGGCATCCGTAAGTGATGAAATGGAATGGCTGGCATAGTGATGGCGATTAAAATGAGCTGCAACGTTGCTCCACCAACGTGTAAGTGGTCCAAAAGGATTCGTACTGTGAGTTGTCGGCCAATATAGTTGTGGTGAAATGTAGTCGACAATACCTTTACTGAGCCATGCTAGAGGGTCACTGTAAATGCCGTCATATTGCCAGTCTCCCGCTCCAACATAAGGCGCAATACCTGCGTCATCAGCACCTTTTGAGGCCACTCCTGCGGGACTAATCCCAAATCGGATATAGGGCTTGTTTGCCTGGATCATGTTATAAACGGCTTTAACCATTTGATTTACGTTATTGCGACGCCAGTCGGCTATGCTTAATGTGGTTCCACTATTTTTATATATGGTGTAGTCGCCAGCTGTTTCGTCTTCCGGCGTACCGCTGTTGTAGAAATAATCGTCGAAAACAAGCCCATCTACGTCATAGTTGGTAATGATCTCTTTGCAAACGTCAACAATGTGATTGCGTACATCGACAATTCCTGGATTAAGAATCTTTCCTTTGTCAGTCGTAAGAATCCATCCTTTCGCTTTTATTTGATTATCCCACGGTGTATTCCAATCTACCGTTGCAGAGCCGGCCCAACGATAAGGATTTACCCAAGCGTGGAGTTCAAGTCCTCGTTTGTGGGCTTCGGCGACGGCGTATTCGAGCGGGTCCCAGCTGGTAGAGGAACCACGAGTTCCCGTTAAATAGGACGAAATCGGCTCCATAGATGATTTATAGAGTGCATCACTCATTGGGCGAACTTGAAAGAAAATGGCATTAAAACCATGCATTTTCATAGAGTCGAAAATTTGGCACAAACGTTCTTTTTGCTGAGCGACTATGGTGGAACTTTGTCCTTGCAATGCGTTACCATTTGAATTTCTGGGCCAATCCAGACAGTAAACAGTAGAAACCCATACAGCTCGAAATTCGCGTTTAATGGTGGTTGCTGACAATTTTAAGGATGTGCACAATAATGCACACAATGTAATTCGCAATACAATACGATTTAATGCCTTTTTCATTTCATATTGAGTTTAAGTGGAGGCTTTCCTGAGAACAAGGACCTAATTACAATTCATAATACAAAAGTACAAATAATATACTTAATAGGAAGTTCATCCAGAACAAAATATAATTACTTTTTTCAATATTGGTTTGAAAAGGATTTGAAGCAACATTATATAAAAATTATTCCCCACTTTTCTTGTGAGTCTAATAAACCATTGAATATAAGCATGATATTCTATGTGCCAGACCAAAAAAACAGTGGGAATAAAAATTTTTCTAAGAAAAACGTGGGGAATTGTGGAGAATTGATTACTTTTGACAGTCAAATGTAAAAGAGTGTCAATGCGATTTATCGGAACCATAGAAGCAAAAGTAGATGAGAAGGGACGAGCTTTCTTTCCTGCGTTGTTTCGCCGTCAATTAAAAGAGGGTGATGGTGAACGTTTTATTTTGCGCAAAGATATATTTGAGAATTGTTTGGTAATTTATCCCGAACAAGAATGGAGTCGTCGGTTGGATGAATTACACGAGAAGCTTAGTGTATGGAATAAAGCCGAACAGCAATTGTTCCGCCAATTTGTGGCGGATGTTGAGTGGCTCTCGTTGGATAACAGTGGCCGTTTTCTGATCCCTAAACGTTATCTCAAAATGGCTGAAATCAAACAATCCATTATTTTTATTGGAATGGACAGTACCATTGAGGTGTGGTCAAAAGAATTAAAAGAAAAAAAAGAACAAAATAGCTCTGATTTTGGTACAAACTTGGAGAAATTAATGCAAAAGAATCAAGATGAATGAGGCCGGATGTTATCATGTGCCGGTTCTGCTCAATGAGAGTATTGAGGGATTGGCTATTTTACCAAAGGGAACATATATAGATGTTACTTTTGGTGGAGGGGGGCATAGTCGTGCAATTTTATCTAAATTAGACAAAGATGGTCATTTATATGGTTTTGACCAAGATAAAGAAACTGAGAATAATATTCCGCACGATGATCGATTTACGTTTATCCTAAGTAATTTTAGGTTCCTCAAAAATTGGATGCGTTATTATGGCGTAGAAAAGGTAGATGGCATTTTAGCTGATTTAGGAGTGTCAAGTCATCATTTTGATGAGGCTTCACGTGGCTTTTCTTTTAGACAAGACGGGCCTTTGGATATGCGCATGAATCAGGATGGAGAGAAAACAGCTGCGGACATCGTTAATACGTATGATGAAGAAAAATTGGCGCAGATATTTTATTTATATGGTGAAATAAAAAATTCTCGTCGGTTGGCGGCGTTGATAGTTTCAGATAGAAAAGAAAAAATGATCAATACGGTAGAGGATTTTATAAAAGTCGTAACTCCTTTACTTGGCCGTAACCGAGAGAAAAAAGATTTGGCTAAAATTTTTCAGGCTTTGCGCATGGAAGTTAATCAGGAACTGGATGCATTGCGTGAGATGTTGGATAGTGCTGTTGAAATTTTGAAACCGAAAGGTAGGCTAGTAGTGCTCACGTACCATTCTTTGGAAGACAGAATAGTAAAAAACATGATGAGAAGTGGTCGTGCTGATGGAATCGTTGAAAAAGATTTTTATGGGAATTTGTTGAGCCCTATGCATGCAGTAAATAGTAAGGTAATTTTGCCGGATATGGAAGAAGAAGAGCGCAATCCGCGAAGCAGAAGTGCAAAACTTCGGATTGGAGAACGTGTTGAAATGAAGAATCATTAAGTTAAGAATGGCTAAGGATAGAAAAAATGAAGAGTATGACGCAACCGATTTTGATGAGAAAATTCAAAATTCGGATGAGTTTTCGGAAAATCAGTCAGGAGTTAATATGGCTGAACATATCGAAGCGGATCATACTTCTGTGCCCATAGAAGAAAAGCAGAGCAGTGCACAAAAAGTGATGGACGCTTTGACCGACGATGATGAGGAACATGTGAACTTGTCGTTTGGTGCTGTATTGGGAGGTGATATTCTGAGTGGAAAGTGGTTTAGACGAGAAGTGTGGTTTCTTGTGATGATCATTTTTATGATTATTCTCTACATTACGAATAGGTATACTTCTCAGCAGAATATGATAAAGATAGATAATTTAAAGAAAGAACTGACAGAGATACGCTATGAATCGATGACGCGTTCTTCTCAATTGATGCAGCGCACGCGGGAGAGTAAGGTGGAAGAGTTTTTAAAAAATACGAGCGACAGCGCGCTTTGCATATCTGCAAATCCTCCGTATGTTATTAAATTAGAATAATTGTCGGCATGAAAAAATTTTCTAACAAACAAGTAATTAGTCGTTTCCATGTACTGGCATTCCTGTTTACACTTGCAGGTGTGGGTATTATGGTGAAGGCGGCTTATGTCATGTTTGTGCAACGGAATTATTGGGAGGCTGTTAGTGACCGTTTTGTACGAGAAAATGTAACTGTTCAACCTACTCGTGGAAATATCTTTTCGGCGGATGGTCAACTGTTGTCGACTTCGTTACCGGAATATAAAATTTATTTGGATTTTGTAGCTGTTAATCGTGACACATCACAACAGCGGAAATGTCAGGCAAAACGAGATTCTCTTTTGGATGCTAAAATAGATAGTTTGTGTATTGGGCTTAATCGTATTTTACCCGGTAAGACAGTTGGCTGGTATCGTCAACGTATCCAAGAAGGTCGTGAACGACGAAGTCGGAATTGGCTGATTTACCCTAATAGAATTTCATTTATTGATTACAAGGAAGTTAAGAATTTGCCCTTTTTCAATTTAAGTAGTAATAAAAGTGGTTTTCACGTCGAGGAGTTTAATGAATGTAAGAAGCCGTTTGGGTCTTTGGCTGCCAGAACGATTGGAGATCTTTATCCTGGAAAAGATTCTGCGCGTTCCGGCCTGCAACTTGCATATGATACTTTATTAAGAGGTAAATCTGGCATTGTTCATCGTCAAAAAGTGCGTAATCGCTTTCTTCCTATAGTAGATGTGGCTCCTGTTGATGGAGCAGACATTGTGACAACGCTAGATGTGAAGATGCAGGACTTCTGCGAAAAGGCGATCATAGATAAATTGAAAGAAGTCGACGGCAAAGTGGGCATTGTGATTTTGATGGAGGTTAAAACCGGAGATGTAAAAGCCATTGTTAACATGACGCGCTGTGCAGATGGACAGTACAGAGAGGTGAGGAATAACGCTGTGAGTAACTTAATGGAACCTGGTTCTGTGTTTAAGCCCATGTCATTTATGGTAGCATTTGAAGATAATAAAATCAAAATGACCGATTGTATTAATGCCGAAGGTGGTGTTAAAATGATGTATGGCAGGAAGATGAAAGATCATAACTGGAGACGTGGCGGCTATCACACGCTGACGGTGCCAGAATGTTTGGAGTATTCTTCAAATGTGGGAGTGAGTAGCTTAATTGACCGTTCTTATCACAACGAGCCTGAGAAGTTCGTAAACGGACTATATAAAATAGGTGTAGCTGAAGATCTTCATTTGGACATACCTGGTTACACTCCACCTCGAATTCGTCGACCTAAAAAGGATAGAAGCAATTGGTCTAAAACCGCTTTGGCGTGGATGAGTATTGGTTATGAATCTCAAGTTCCTCCTATCAGTGTGTTGAATTTTTATAATGGCGTTGCCAATAATGGTCGAATGATGCGACCGCGTTTTGTGACGGCAGCGATGCGTAATGGTGAAGTGATAAAGGAATATCCACCTCAAGTAGTAAGGGAGCAAATGTGTTCCCCACGAGCTTTAAAAAATATTCAGACTTGTTTGGAATGGGTTGTGAGTAAAGGCTTAGGGAAGAAAGCTGGATCTAAGAATTTTTCTGTCTCCGGCAAAACAGGAACGGCTCAGGTGTGGGTTAATGGAGGTTTTTCATTGGATTATCTGGTATCTTTTGCAGGATATTTCCCTTCTGAAGCTCCTCAATATAGTTGTATTGTTTGTATTCAAAAACATGGAATACCAGCCTCCGGTGGTCTCCAGTGTGGACCGGTGTTTCATGACATTTCAGAAATGGCTATGGCCGGTAGAATGAAACCAAATATGGACCAGGCCATAGACACGGTGCATTCCCTGATGCCTTTGATTGATTATGGTAATTTATTATATGCAGACAAGGTACTTGAGGATATTGGCATTTCAAAGACAATTAATTGGGGTGAAACTAATCCTCAAAAAACGATTTGGGGACGAGCTGTAACGACAAATCGTCTGGTACAGTTGAAAGCCGATGTTATGAATCCTGATTTAGTCCCTGACTTAAAAGGAGTGGGTGCGCGTGATGCAATTTACTTACTTGAAAAGTTGGGACTTCGGGTCCGAATGAATGGCTTTGGCGTTGTAACGCAGCAAAGTTTACCACAAGGTCATCATATTGTTAAGGGTGAAACGATTATGCTTCATCTTGAAATGAAAGGATGCAGTGGTGATGATGATCATTTTGAAAATGAAACAAAAGTGGATAGTTTGAAAACCAAAACTCCATTAAACTCAACTCAAACGGATACAATTTCAGCAAAGAAAAAGAAGGCAAATAAGACATCCGAAGTAAAAAAGAAAAATTCGACAAGAATTGAAAGTGAAAATGAAGGATCGGAAATAAAGAAGGAAAAATCCGAAGCAAAAAAAGATAAGAAAAAAACAGATACGGAAAAGAAGAGCTCGAATAAAGGCAAAGCAGTTCAGGAAAAGAAGAAAATATCGTCTGATAAGGAATCTTTAGGAAAAGAGAAGAAAGAAGAGAAGAAAAAAGAAAAGTCGACAGTCGAGAAAACATCTTCAAAATCCGAAAAAGACAGAAAAGAATCGTCGAAAGATAAAAAGGAGCCGTCTAAAAGCAAAACGATAAAATCGAAAAACAATTAAAATGCAAAAAAATATGGAACTATCAACTGCCTTAAGTAAAGTGAAAGTCCTAGAGAACATTGGCTCCATGGATATTTCTATCAATGGGGTGAACATGGATTCGCGTTTGATCCAGAAAGGGAATCTCTTTGTTGCTGTGTGCGGTACGTTGACAGATGGTCATAAGTATATTCCGAAGGCCATTGAGTTAGGCGCTGCAGCCATCATTTGCCAAACGATTCCGGAAGATCGTCCTGCAAATGTTTCTTTTATTCGTGTTGCGGATACGGAGGATGCCATTGGCAAAATTGCCACGATGTTTTATGGAGACCCAACAAAAAACTTAAAACTCATAGGAGTGACGGGGACAAACGGTAAAACCACAGTTGCAACATTATTGTACGAAATGTTTACTAAGTTCGGATTCAAATGTGGATTATGTTCTACCGTATGCAATTATATAGGTGCTACGCCTTATCCCGCAGACCATACCACGCCGGATCCTGTAACTTTAAATAAACTGTTAAGTGAAATGGTGAAGGAGGGCTGCGAATATGCTTTTATGGAATGTAGTTCTCATGCCATTCATCAAAAACGTATTGGGGGACTTCATTTTATGGGTGCTCTTTTTACGAATTTGACGCGCGATCATTTGGATTATCATAAAACATTTGAAAACTATCGTGATGCCAAGAAGGCTTTTTTTGATGGTTTGGATAAAGATGCTTTTGCGATAACGAATTTGGATGATAAAAATGGTTTGGTAATGACGCAAAACACGCGTGCAACGGTAAAAACATACTCGTTGCAACGGATGGCGGACTTTCATGCTAAAATTTTGGAAATGACATTCGAGGGGATGGAATTGGAAATCAACGGAATAAATGTTCACGTACCCTTGGTGGGGAAATTCAATGTTTCCAATTTGTTAGCCATCTATGGTGCTGCGATCATGTT
>Ga0172377_10006326_pt1 | contig 12200 bp, 12 predicted proteins | sample Pumphouse3metaG_FD_119749 | JGI IMG/M metagenome (GOLD analysis project Ga0172377, IMG submission 119749) | Leachate microbial communities from a municipal landfill in Southern Ontario, Canada - Pumphouse #3 metaG | ecosystem: Engineered > Solid waste > Landfill > Unclassified | place: Canada... | reverse complement strand
CAAAAATTTGAAGATAATTAATTCAACCGGACACATTGTGTTATAATTAAAGCCTAGAAAATCTCATTGCAAAAGTGTCCGGTTGAACTCTGGCATTGCTGTCCGAATACTCCGATATATGCAATTGTTTACATTTTGATGGTAGTAATTTAAAAGAACTTGCTGAAGAATATGCAATTTTTGAACATTTAGAACCAATACAATTATTCTCTAAATGGGATATAAATATAATAAAATTATTTGATATAAGTGCTTTCGGTAATGGTATCTTAAGTAATATTGAAAATCAAAAAACTACTTTTTATAATGAAAATAATGAATTCAATAAATAATAAGTTTCAATATGAAATACAAAAACTAATTCCAAATGATATAAATCTAAAATACAATGGAGAAATTTATTCAAAACATCAATTAGTTCTATCTCATTTAATTAGCGATTATAGTGAAGCATATTTAAAATCATTTGATAATGAAAAGAAGGCTAGAACTAATACTTTAGAATCTCTTGGAAAAGGTAATGAAAAAAGAAAAAAAAGATACTTTAAAAATAAAGATATTTTAAAAAATAAGAAATCTACAAAAAGAGAATTTTTAATCGCTTTATATGAAAATCTAATTCTAAAAAGAATTATAAAAGGTGATTTAAAATTTGCCTATTTACTATTAAATTATTTATATCTCTATCAACTTCAAACAACTAAATTATTAAATAAGATATTTTTATTTAACGATAAATATAAACTTGTAATTGATAGTTTATATGAAGCTTTGAAATTCTTTGAATTCACTTATCTTGTACCCTCTAAAATAGTAAACTCTTGTGCAATTTGCTTAAATCAATATATCAAAACTTATCTTCCAAATATTACAGAAGAAGAAAGATTAAAATTTATTAGAAATATAATTAATATCCATTTTTCAAAACATGCACCAGCAACCCTTAGAGCAGATTACTTTAATAGAGAAATTTATTGTGCAGGTTTATATAATGGTACACCAATTTTCCAATGGTATGCACCAGCAGATTTATCTAAATCATATTACAATAAAAAAGATATAAATAAATATTTTAGAATGTTTACCCTACTTAGAAAAGATTTAGGAGTATTAAATAAAGTTGTTACAAGTGAATTTGTTAAAAAAGAACATAAAGAAATAGTTGAAGAACATTTTGTTGATATTAATAAATTTAAAACAATAATAACAAGTAGTTCAATAGCTTATGTTTCCAATCCAAATAAACTTGTAAAATTTTTTGCTGAAAATTACAAAAAAACTTTCAAAGACTATTTAAAACTTCCATATCAACTAATAAAGACCATATTTGTGGCTCTCCTTAGCAAATTAACACTCAAATAATCTAGACAAATACCAAATTAGCAACTAATATTTGCTTGTCGACAAAACAAGTGCACTTGGAAAAAATTAATTTCAAGGAAAAAAAATGTTAGAACTAAAAGGAACTCTATTAAACATAATAGAAAAAAGTAAATATAAAAAAGACAACATAGAAGTTGATACAAAAGCCAAGCTTCAAATTCTAGTTGAAACAGCAAGAGCAAATGGTGTAAAAGTAAAAGAGCTTCACACAATTTCAATTCCTGATTCAAAAGTAATTAATTACAAAGACAAACTAGGAAAAGAAGTTTCAATAGAAGTGGGAATTCTCTCAAAAGAAAAAGTAAATTTTTATGGTGTCTAAGAAGAAAAAAAAACTTTCAATAGGTACGGATGAAAGTTTTTTTCTTCGTGACAGAATGAAAGCAATTCGGGGTATTTAGTAATACCCCGTACTAAAACACTCAAAAGGAGAAAAGATGAGTGAAATAAAAAAAGTATTTGGTATTGATTCACTTTATTTCTTCTTTGAAACCAATGAAAACTATGATGATTTATTTTTAGATATTCTTGACCAACTTGAAGAGTTAAAAGGTAAGTTTGAAAAAAGAGATATTGAGTTTGAAAACAAAGATTTAACAATATCTATAAATGATATTCAATTATCTTATCTTGGAAAACAAGAGGGATTTTATTGGTTTAAAGATTTAAATGAATTTTTTAGAATTGGATTTAAAGATAAATATAAAAACAGAGGATTAAATGATATTAGAGTACAGCTTCAAGGAAATGGTATTTATACTTTTGGGATTAATTCTATTATTGAATTACTCAAAGATTCCTTAAAAGAGTTTATAAGTGATTATATACCAATAACAAGAGCAGATTTAAACTGCTTTATACAATATGATTTTTCATTTGTAAAAAAAGATATGTTTAGCACTAGAAAAAGACAATATTCAACTATTAATGAAATTGGTAATGCAAATACAACACAAACTTTATATGTTGGAAAAGAGCCTTTTAAATTAAGACTTTATAATAAATCACTAGAACTAAAAAAATCTAAAAAGTTTGAAATTATGAATGAATACTTTTTAAATAATGGCTTTGATTTAGAAGAGAATATTTTTAATATTGAATTTCAAATGAATAGAGGACATTTAAAACAATATAACATAAATACAATAGATGATTTATTTGCTAATGCTAAAAATCTTTTTCAAATTGCAATGGATGATATTAGATTACTAGATATTGATTCAGTATCTAGTGAAAGATTAAAAAATAATAAGTATCAAGCAGATACTCATAGATTATGGGAAGAGATAAAAAGTGAATATAACTTAAAAGATTTCTTGCAAATTGATTTTCCATTAGAGAGATTAAAAAGAAAAATATCCGTTTATGATGAAAATAAATTTGAATATGAATATATATCACTAATCAGAAAAGCATATATAAATAATCTAATTTTGGATATTGATTTTTTAAATGAACTATATTTTAAAGCAAAAGAATCTCTGAAAAAAACAACAACTGCTAAAGAGCTAAAAAAAGATTATATTGAAGTTGAAATTATAGATGAAAATACAAATAAAAAAGAGAACTTTAGATTGTTAAATAGTGGTGAATTAATTAAACCTCTTAGAACTGAAACTGTTGCAAACTTGTCTGATTATGAATTACTTGTTTACTTGGATAAAACTAGTGAAAAACAACATTTATCAATAAGAGATAATCAGATTTATACAGTTGCTTATAATGAAGCTAAAAAGAGAAATTTATTGCTTGATATTTCAAGTAAAGAAGCAATGCAGTTTTAAAGATTTTTGATACTTTTTTGAAAAGTATATACAGATTTTTTGAGGGATTTATTCCCTCGCTTATACAGTGGAAGGAGGATAAGAATTATGGAAATATCATTTGAGAATTTGAAAAAGATAGATACTATCTTAGAAAAAATTGAACATTTAGAGAATAAAATTAATACTCTATCAAATAATACTAAACTTGATTTAAGTGGTGTTTCTAGTGTTTCAAAATATTTGGGTGTTACAAATAAAACAATATATAACTATATTGATAATGGAATATTTAAAGAATATGTTCATTTTAAAAGAGTATTAAATAAAAACTCTGTTAGAATTAGATTCATAGAGAATGCCATTATAAATTTTAAAAAGGGTTTATAATGACTTTTTATAGTCGAAATGGAATGTTATATGTTCGTATAAATAGTAAACGATTATCCACCAAAATGACCGATACAGTAAAGAATCGAAAATTGGTAGAATCATACTATAGAAACGACGAGTTCTTTAACAAATTTGAAATAAATAGACAAGTACCAACGGTATTGGAGTTGTGTGAAGAAGTTTTAAAACAGAAAGAAAAAACTTTAAAAAGTTCCTCTTATCGTTGTTATTTGTCAATGTATAAATCAAAGATAGAAACTTATTTTACAAAAGAAATATCTTATTATAAAGCTAAACATATTGAAAAATGGTATAGCACGTTTACAGATAAACAAAGTATATTAACTTGTGAAGCTATTTTAAAACCTGCTTTTGACAAAGCTCTTATTAGAGAATATATAAAAATTAGTCCTTTTTTAATAAAAAAGCCTAAATTAATAAGTAGCTATGAAATAAGACCTTTTACAATAGATGAAGTAAAAATGATAATTGATTACACTTCAAATACTTGGTTTGGAAACTTCTTTTCTATTAGTGTCTTTACAGGTTTAAGAACTGGCGAGTTATTAGCTTTAAAATGGGCTGATATAAATTTTAAAAATATGACAATTTCTGTAAGTAGAACTTTTTCAAATGGTTATGAATCTACACCCAAAACAAAAAGCTCTAAAGCTGTAATTGATTTGCCTTTTGAAGCAATAGAATATTTTGGAAAACAAAGATTAAAAACTGGATTGAAAGAGTATATTTTTTATTCTGAATACAATAAAGTTATGAAGCAATCTCATAATTTAAATAGGTTATTAAAAAAAGTCTTAAAAGATTTATACATTGAATCTAGAAGTATGTATCAAACTAGACATACTTTTGCAAGTTTGAAATTAAGTTATGGCGAACGTTTAGAGTGAGTTGCTTATATGCTAAGGCACAAAGATACAAGTATCACACTTAGAAAATACTTTAAATATATGCCTAATAAGATTGAAAAGAGGGTGATATTTGACCTTGAAAATATGGTGACACAAAAACGGCACACTAACTAGCCAAATTCGATAGCTTGGTAAATTAGGGTTAAAGTTATTTTAATGTACAATAATTGCTATTTAAAGCTATGGAGAGTTTATGTATAAAATATTGTTGCTTGTGTTTATTTCACTTTTTTTTGTTTCTTGTAGTTCAAAAAATAATGCATTTAAGTATTTTGAAAAAGATGAAATTGAAACAAAAGGTGTTCAATACACTAAAAAAACAGATATATTAAAAGATAATGAAGTTGATGTTATATTTTGGGCGACTTATTTAAACAAAGTAGATAAGAAGATTTCTGACACAAATGAAGAATTATTTCTAGTTTCAGTTTATTTTACAAATAAAGAATCACAAGACATTTTTGAAAACGATTACTCATTTTTTCTAAATGAAATAGAACCAACTTCATTTGAAAAAGTTGATAAGGATAATGAAAACTTTAAAAGTTTAATGTTAAAAAATAATTGGGGAAAATATTATTTAGTAAAATTTAAAAGCCAAGATGTTTATAATTTAACTATTAAATTAAAAAATAAAACTTCTAATTCGGCTCAATTAAGCTTTGAAAAATAGTTGAGAAATCTATTTTATTTTCATTATTTAGATAATTATTATAAATATAATAATTAGCTAATACTTTCTTCCCATATTCTCGTGTTTCAGCAAAAGAGATTAATTCCATACTTAAAAAAGGTTCATATTTAGCTCTTGTTTTAAATAAACCTTTTTTTAATTGAGACCTTGTATATCCAGCTCCACCATTGTATGCATAAGCTATAAATAAAGGATTGTTATTAAATTGTTTCATTAAATCATCTAAATGAAAACCTCCATATCTTATATTAGTACTTGGAATAAATTGTTCATAAATATTATAATCTTCATTTAGTTTTTTGGCTATATCAGATGATAAAAATGGCATGATTTGCATTACTCCTTGAGCAGATGAAAATGATATAGATGAAGGTATAAAATGGCTTTCTTGTCTAGCTATTGAATAAATTAATACTTGTTTATCTACATCATAATTTTTTACTATACTCCTATAAGGTGTAATAAAATATTGTTTTTTATATTTAGTAAATCTTTCTAAAACAAATGCATGATGAGCTAGAGTATTTTCATCTGAAAATAAATCTTCATATTTTTGAAGTTTAGATTCATCAAAATTCTTTTTTGTATCATCTAAAACTTTCATCCATTCAAAAGGATCATATATATTAAATGATGATTTTGTATTTTTTAATGGAATAGAATATTCAATATTATCAATTTCTAAATTGAGTAATTCTTTTGCATATAATGAATAAATATTATTATCCCAACTTAGAGCTAATTCTTCAAGATATAGTTGATTTTGAGTTAATAAATAAATCCAAAATAAAGATTTATCTTTATGTGTTCTTAAATATGATTTTTGATTTGCTTCATTAAAAAATTTCAATGCAATATTTAAATTATTATTATTTACTGCATTAATTCCTAATGAAAACAAGTTTTCAGAATTCATTTGAGGACTATTTTCTACTAATAATAGAGACTTCTGTAAATTAACTAAGCTTTTATCATAAATTACATACCTAATAAATCTTTCAAAGTTTTTACTTTTAATAATTTTATTTACCAATTCTTGATTTAAAAATTTATTAAAAAATTTATTTCTATACTCTTTATTTAAATCAAAAAATAGTCGAGAAAATCTATCCATATCTGAGTTTATCAAAGAATTAAAAGGATTATCTGATGCAATTACTTGTAAATCTTTTTTTAAAGTAGGGTAGGCATCAAGTTTAGTAATAAAAAAGTTTAAATCATTTTTCGAGATTTCAGTAGCTTCATTTAAAGATAATCCTAATGCAATACATTTAGAATCTTCTTTTTTTAGTTGCTCAATTGTCGCACGATAACATCTTAATTCTTCTGGTGGCAAAGTTTTAAATTTTTTATTATAAGCTTTTTTAACATTAGAGTTTGATTCATTTGCCATATCATAAGCTATTTTTGCATTTTCAATTGAAGTATCATCTTGTTCTAAATATTGAAGAATAAAGAAATCTTTAGCAGTAGATTTAGGTTTTTGTTCAAGCCATTCTATTGTAACTTTAAAATCTTTTTTAAACATATCTGTAGTGTTTATTGAAGCACTTACAGATATATTAAATAAAAAAATTAAATAAATACTAAATACGAGTTTTTTCATATGCTAAGAATGATTTTAAAATAGGATATTTTTTAAGAAAGTTTCTAAAAATATTAAAGCAAAAATCAAAATAATAGGTGCTAAATCCATTCCACCAAAAACAGTTGGAATATATTTTCTAATAAGTGCATAAGCTGGCTCAGTTAATCTATAAAGCATTTGAACTATAGGATTATAAGGATCTGGTCTAACCCATGATAAAATTGCCGAAATAATAATAACCCATTTATATAAAAATATAATACTTAAAACAACAGTAAATATCGAACTTAAAAGTGCATCTATCATTTTATAATTTCTCCTAAATAATTTTTAACTAAAGGATAAATATCAGAAATATTAGGTCCATTATCAGCACCTGTCAAAATATATCTTAATGGCTTAAATAAATTTTTACCTTTTAAATCTGTTTGCTCTGAAACATACTTTTTTAATTCTTCGAAATCATCAAAAAATGGTGCTTTTTGTAAACAATCTTTTAATTTAGAAAACTCTTCTTCAAAACCTTCACAAGAAGTTTTAGGTGCAAAAATTGGAGCAATTTTTTCTTTTATCTCTTTTATTGTACTTGCTTCTTCTAAAAATAATTTTCCAAGTTTCCCAATATCAGCATCAACAAATCCTAAAATTTTAGAAAGTCTTAATTCATCAATATTTTGAAGATGTTTTCTGTTTATAAATCTTAATTTATCAATATCAAATTTTGCAGAACTCCTTGAAATATTTTCAATTTTAAACCACTCAATTGCTTCTTCTAAACTAAATATTTCAGTTGGAGTCTTATTTCCCATTAAAACTAAATAATTTGCAATAGCACTTGGTAAAAAACCTTCTTCAATTAGCCATTTTACTGAACTTGCATCATCTCTTTTTGACATTTTTTTACCAGTTTGAGCATTTAAGATAATTGGAAGATGAACATATTTAATCTCTTTTGTATAACCTAAAGAGTTTCTTATGTGAATTTGTTTTGGAGTATTCGAAATATGATCTTCACCACGAATTACAATTGAAATATCCATAATCATGTCATCAACTGAACAAGCATAGTTATAAGTGGGAGTTTTATCTTGTCTTAAAATAATAAACGAATCAACATCAAAAGGTGCATAATCAAAATTTCCTTTTAATAAATCAGTAAATTTAATATTTGATTCTGGTTTTTTGATTCTAACTGAAAAAGGTGCATTTGTATTTAAAACTGTTTCATCAGATAAAGTTTCACAAAAACCATCATATCTAAATGGTTTTCCATCTTTTATAGATTGTTCTCTTAATTCATCTAATTTTGAATCAGAACAAAAACATGCATATGCTTTTTTTTGAGTCATCAGTTGAAGCGCCATTTTTTGGTGATATTTTAAAGAATCACTTTGATGAACAACACTTTTATATTCAATTGAAAAAAGGTTTAGAATTTCTAAAATTTCTTTATCTTTTCCCTCAATATTTCGTTCAACATCTGTATCTTCAATTCTAATAATCAAATCTTCATTTAATTGTTTTGATACAATATAATTAAAAATAGCAACTCGTAAGTTACCAATATGCATATCTCCTGTTGGACTTGGGGCAAATCTTAACAAAATTATTTCCTTACTATTGAGAATGTTAAATTGTTAATCTCATTGTGAGATTTTATATAATTATTTAAATCAGCTAATTCTAAATTTTGAATTTTTTCTAATTCTTTTTGTGAATAATTAGGCTCTAATCCTCTATAATATAAAGTAAAAGCACTATTTAGTCTCTGAGACAATGTTTCACTTCTTAATGGTTCACTTCCAGTTAAAAAGTTTTTTGCAGCAATTAATTCATCATTTGTTACACCATTTTTAACAAAATCTTCAATTATTTCACCAACTAATTTTTTAGCTTCATCTGCTGTTTCATTTTTTGTTTGTAAATAACCATTAAAATAAGAATAAGATTTATTTATAGAAATTGAACCATAAGCACTATAAGCAAGTCCTCTTTTAACTCGTATTTCTTCCATAAGTCTTGAACCAAAACCAGAACCACCTAAAATAAATGAAGCAACTTTTGCTTTATAATTTTCTTCATCTTTAGAATTAATATTAAATGAACTTCCAAAATAAATATAAGCTTGTTGAGTATCTTTTATTAATACTTTTTCTTCTTTTTTAGAAGTAAAATTCACTTCTTCTAATTGAGCTTTTTTACCAATATTTAGTGTTTCTAAAAGAGGTTTTACTAATTTTTCAAACTCTTTTAATTCAAAATCTCCACCTGCAACAATAATTAAATTTTCTAAACAAATAGTTTGAGTTATAAAGTTTTCTAAGTCTTTTAATTCTATTTTAGAAATAGATTCAATTGTTCCAGAAGCTGAATTTTCAAGAGTCGTTCCTTTAAAAAGTACTGATTTTAGTTGATTATTAGCAACATAATCAAAATCATTTTCTTTTCTTTTTAATGAACCTGTTTGCATAGTTTTTAATTTATCTAAAGTATCTTGTGTATAATTTGGTGATTTTAAAAGTGCTGTTAAAAGTTCAATTCCTTTTTTTGATTGCTCTTTTAAATTTGATAACTCAATAACAAAAGTTTCAAAACCATTTGAAGTAGCCAAAGAAATAGCATTTTCTTCTAATTCTTGAGCAAATTTCGTAGCTCCCAATTCTTTTGTTCCTTCATTTAAAAGTTTTGAAGAAAGACTTACTAAACCACTTTTATTTTTATCTTGAATATATCCTGAATTTTGAAAAACTAACTGAAGATTTAAAATCGGTAAAGCTTTTTGTTCTTCAAAAATTACAGGTATTTGAACACCTTTTATATCAATATGCTTTATTGTAGCACTCATTAAACTTCCTTGTAATATTAAGAGAATAATTAAAAAATAATATTTTATTTTCATTAGATTTAGAACCTTTCTAAAATCTCATAAGCTGTATTTCTTTTTGCAGGATTTTCCCCTATGTCTTTTATAAGTCTAATCATTTCATCTTGATTCATTCTGTTTGATGCCCCTGCTGCTTTTACAACATTTTCTTCCATCATTGTACTTCCTAAATCATTTGCTCCAAATTTTAAAGCTAATTGTCCAACATAAGAACCTTGCGTTACCCATGAGCTTTGCATATTCTTGAAATTATCCAAATAAAGTCTTGCAACTGCTAATAATCTTAAATATCTATTTGAAGATTGTGGTTTAATATCTGGAATTTCTGCTTTTAATAAAGTATTATCACCTTGAAAAGACCACATAATAAAAGCTCTAAATCCACCTGTTTTATCTTGAAGGTTTCTAAGTAATTCCCAATGCTCAATAATCTCTTCATCAGTTTCAACTGTCCCAAACATCATTGTGGCTGTCGTTTTCATACCAATTGAATGGGCAAGTTCATGAACTTCAATCCATTCAGCACTATCCATTTTATTTGGAGCAATAATATCTCTTACTCTATCGCTTAAAATTTCTGCACCAGCTCCGGGAACTGAACTTAGACCTTTTTCTTGAAGTCTTTTTAAAACTTCTAAAATAGAAATTTTTGAAATTTTTGAAATATATTTTATTTCAATTGCAGAAAATCCATGAATAGTTATTTGAGGATATTTATTATGAATATGTTCAACCAATTCTTCATAATATTCAATTTTTAACTTTGGATGAACTCCACCTTGAAAAAGAATTTGAGTTCCACCAATTTCTAAAAGTTCATCTATTTTTTGATCAATTTCATCAAATTTTAAAACATAAGAATCTTCATCTTTCCCATGTCTAAAAAAGGCACAAAATTTACAATCAACCCAACAAACATTTGTATAATTGATATTTCTATCAACAATAAATGATGTTGTTTTGTCAGGATGAAGTTCAGATTTTTTTTCACTTGCTAGTATTCCTAGTTCCAATAATGAAGCATTTTTTATCAAATTAAGTGCATCATTATTTGTTAATCTCTTACTTTTATCAATAATCATTTTTTCAACCATTAAAAACTAGAACCTAAAGAAAATTCAAATGAAGAAGTATCATCACCTGGTTCATTATCAAGTGCTTTTGCAAATATTAACTGTAAAGGTCCCATTGGAGAAATCCATTCAAGTAATGCTCCTGTTCCTGATCTTTTTACATCTGTAAATGTATCTTGACCAATCATTCCATAATCGTAAAATACTCCCCATCTCATCTTTGCTGATGGAATTAAAGGAAAACTCATTTCAACTGAGTTAGCCCAAAGATTTTTATATGGTTCTGTTTTGTAACCTGATTCATTAGAAGGGAATGCATAAGATTTATATCCTCTTAGAGTTTTTGCTCCTCCAAGGTATAAAGAATCACCTTGATTTATTTGACCATTATCAACTAAAATTTTCATTTGTGTTTTAAGTCTTAAAACCCAATCAAGTTCTGCTAAATCTTCAAGTGAATAGAAATATTTTCCATAAGTAGTTGATTTTAGATATTTAGAATCCCCACCAACACCAGCATATTCAAGTGATGTTCCAAGTTTCATCCCTTCTCTTGGAAAGTAAAAATCATCTGTATTGTCAAAATTTAAATATGGAGTTACTGAGCTTGAAAGGTAATCTTTATCTTCATAAAGTGATTTTCCTGCAGGAATAGGTTGTTGTAAAAAAGTTGAATTATAATCATAATTCTCACTAACTGAATCTAATCTATATCTTGCTCCTGCATATAAATCTCTAACTAATTGTTTCCCAATAGCAACTGAAAAACCTTTTGTGTCAATATTTGAATCATATTTATCTCTATTAATTTCAGCTTTAGTACTATGAACTTCAACTTCTCCATTATAATCACTATCATTAATCGCTGGATTTTTCAAACTAAGTTCAAATCTATTAGTTCTTGCTGATAAATCTGCACTTAAACCTAATCCTAACCCTGAACCAAACATATTAACTTCAGTAATAGATCCATTTACCATCATTTTATCGTAAGAACCATATCCTCCACCTAACATCAATGAACCAGTTGCTGCTTCTGTAACTTTTACAATAATGTCAAGTTTTTCATCACTAACTCTTTTTTCTTCAATATTAACACTTTCAAAGAATCTTGATCTTTTTAATTTATTAGTTGAACTTTTGAAATCAGTTAGATTATATAAATCTCCAGGAGCTAAATAAACATCTCTTCTTACAACTCTATCAAGAGTTTTTGTATTTCCAGATATTTTTACATCATTTATATAAACTTTTTTACCTGGAATTACATTATAAACAATATCAACTTTTTGATTTTTTTCATCTTTTATTAAATCAAATTTAACATCAACAAAAGCATAACCTTTATCAGCTACTTTTGTTCTAATATACTCTTGATCTTGTCTTAGTTTTTTTATATTAAATGTATTTCCAACAATTAATTTTAATTTAGGATAAATAGTTTGTGGATCAACAATAGAAGAATCTAAATATATTTTTATACCATTAGTAAT
>Ga0172377_10006324_pt1 | contig 12201 bp, 9 predicted proteins | sample Pumphouse3metaG_FD_119749 | JGI IMG/M metagenome (GOLD analysis project Ga0172377, IMG submission 119749) | Leachate microbial communities from a municipal landfill in Southern Ontario, Canada - Pumphouse #3 metaG | ecosystem: Engineered > Solid waste > Landfill > Unclassified | place: Canada... | reverse complement strand
ATCATGTCGTTGAGGCCACCCTCGATGCGCTTGGCGATCTCGATCTCGCCCTCGCGCGTGAGCAGTTCCACCGTGCCCATCTCGCGCATGTACATGCGCACCGGATCGGTGGTGCGACCGAACTCGCTGTCCACGGTGGACAGGGCGGCTTCGGCCTCTTCTTCGGCTTCCTCTTCGGTGGCGGCCGTGGGGCCGGCGTTGGACAGCAGCAGCGTCTCGGCGTCGGGCGTCTGTTCGTAGACCGCCACGCCCATGTCGTTGAGCAGCGAGACCACGACCTCCAGCGTTTCGGCCTCGACCAGCTTGTCGGGCAGATGGTCGTTGATTTCGCCGTGTGTCAGGTAGCCGCGCGTCTTGCCCAGCTTGATCAGCGTCTTGAGCTTTTCGCGGCGCAGCTTGGCTTCTTCCTCGGACAGGACGGTGTCGTCCAGTCCGAATTCCTTCATCAGCGCGCGCTCTTTGGCCTTGCTGATCTTCATGCGCAGCGGCTTGACCTTCTCGGCCGGTGCCGCCACGCTGGGCGCTTCCTCGGGGACGTCTGCGGCCAGATCTTCCTCGATATCGATATCGCTCAGGTCGGCGTCATCGAAGTCGGCCGCGCCCTTGCCCTTGGCACCCGCCGCCTTGGGCTTGCGGCCGCGCTTGGCGGCAGGCTTGCTGGCGGCGGCCTTGGTGGCCGGGCGTCCGGCCGACTTTTTGGCCGGTGCCGTGGTCTCGGCGACGGTGGCGTCCAGTTCTTCGGCGGCAGCCGCCTTGGTTTTGCTGGTGGTTTTGGTGGATGTCTTGGCAGTCACGGAGGCAGAGGCTTTCTTCTGGGGCAGTTTCGGAGCTGCCGCCACGGTGCTGGCTTTCTGGCTGGTTTTGGTGCTGGACACCGCAGGCGCACGACTGGACTTCTTTGCGGGCATGAGAACCTCAAAAAAACGTCAGGAAAGGAACCGGCAGGGACACACAAAACAACGCCAAAACGCGCCAGGGCGGCGATCCGGTGGTTTTGTCGCGCACGACGCCCGCCTTCGGCCGGAAAAGGCGGGCCTGCAAGCTTCGGGGGCGATCATTTGGTGTGCAGTCCTTGCGGTCCGTCCGCTGGTGTCCTCGGTGGACGCCAGGGTGGCCGGGTAACGTCTGGTTCCCATTGCCTCATGCCGGAGGCTGGCCTGTGCCGGAGGTGCTGCTGTCGCGCTTGCGGTGCAAACCTTAGATTATACCAGTCGCTCGGATTTCAAGAGCTTGATGCGTTCGCTCAATTGCTTGAACTCCTCGTAGGCGGCCTGGTCGCCCTGCTGTGCACGGGCAGCCAGCAGGGCCGCTTGCGCGCTCAGCGCATCGATGCGCAGCAAGCCCATCACGCCGGCGAGCTCGGTCAGTTCCGCGCCGGGGTCGGCGCCCATGGTGGCCTGCTCCACTGCGGCACAGATATAGGCTTCGTGCTCGTGTCCGCGCAGGGCCTCGCGCAGGGCGGCCCAGGGCTGGGGTCCGTGCTCGTGCAACTGGGCCTCCAGCCAGGCGAAGATCGGGCCGTGCGGCGGTGGCAGGTGTGCCAGCATGGCGTGATCGTCGGCGGGCAGCCGGTCCCAGGCGCTGGCATTGGCCAGCAGCAGCCCGACCGCGCGGTCGGCGCGGGTGACGCCAGCGCGTGCCTGCCCCAGCATGCGCGGTGGCGGTGGCTGAAACTTGCGCCAGCCACCCTTGCCGCCGCGGCGGGGCGCCGCCTCCGCCGCCCAGGCCGGCGGGTCACCCGGTGGCGCGTGGTGTGCGGCAGTCGCCGCGACCGTGATCGACGCCGGGGGCATCGCCGGCGGTGCCAGTGCCGCGGCCGGGTGATCGCCGTACCCGGGATCCGGACGCTGGCGCCGGGCGCCCGGTGCGATGGGTGCCGCCTGCCACAACTGCAACAGGTCCTCGGCACCGACACCCACCACGTGCGCCAACTCGCCGAGCAACTGGCGCTTGAGGGCACCGTCGGGCAGGGCGGTCCACAGGGGGCGGGCCTGACTGGCCAGGCGCGCGCGTCCTTCGGCGCTGCCGAGGTCACAGTCGGCGCCGGCGGACTCGACCAGAAAACGCGACAGCGGCGTGGCCGTCCTGACACACTCGGCGAAGGCCTCGGCGCCGTGTGTGCGGATGAAGCTGTCGGGGTCGTGCTCGCTGGGCAGAAACAGGAACTTCACGCTGCGCGTGTCCGTGGCCAGGGGCAGGGCGGCGTCCAGGGCCTTGCGCGCGGCGCGCCGGCCGGCTGCGTCACCGTCGAAGCTGAACACCACCGCGTCCGTGAAACGGAAGAGCTTCTGCACATGGTCGGGCGTGCAGGCCGTGCCCAGCGTCGCCACCGCGTTGGCAAAACCCAGTTGCGCCAGCGCCACCACATCCATGTAGCCTTCGGTCACCAGGGCATAGCCGTGCTGGCGGATCGCGGTGCGTGCCTCGAACAAACCGTAGAGTTCACGCCCCTTGCTGAACACCGGCGTTTCCGGCGAGTTCAGGTACTTGGGCTCGCCCTTGTCGAGCACGCGGCCGCCAAAGCCGATGTACTCACCCTTGACGTTGCGGATCGGGAACATGATCCGGTCGCGGAAACGGTCGTAACGCTTGGACTGCCCGTCCCGGCCCTTGTCGTCCTCGTGTTCGATGACCAGGCCTGCCTCGACCAGCAGTGCATCGCCATAGTCGGGGAACACGTTGGCCAGATGGCGCCAGCCTTCGGGCGCATAGCCCAGACCGAACACCTTGGCAATCTGGCCCGACAGCCCCCGGCCCTTGAGGTAGGCCACCGCCCGGGGCGACGCCTTGAGTGCCTGCTGGTAGGCCGCGCCGGCTTTTGCCAGTACGTCGGTCAGGGTGGCCTGCCGCTGCCGCGCACGGGTGGCCCTCTCGCGTTCCTGCGGTGACAGCTCCTCTTCGGGCACCTGCAGCCCGACCTGCTGGGCGAGGTCCTTGACGGCCTCGACGAAGTTCATGCCGGCGTGTTCCATCAGGAAACCGATGGCGTTGCCGTTCGCACCACAACCGAAGCAATGGTAAAACTGCTTGGACGGACTGACCGTGAACGAGGGTGATTTTTCCCCGTGGAACGGGCAGAGACCCAGCAGGTTGGCGCCGCCTTTTTTGAGCTGGACATGCTTGCCCACCACATCGACGATGTCGACGCGGGCCAGCAAATCCTGGATGAAAGACTGCGGTATGGTCACCACCTTATTCTCCAACATGATCGAACCACGCACCGGAGTTACCCGCATGAGCATCCACATGTATGACCAGGATCTGCCCCGCAACGAGGCCAATTTCGCGCCGCTGACGCCGTTGACCTTTCTGGAGCGCTCGGCCGAGGTCTATCCGGATCGCCTGGCCATCGTGCATGGCCCGCTGCGCCAGACCTGGGCCCAGACCTATGCGCGTTGCCGCCAGTTGGCCAGCGCCCTGCGCCAGGCCGGTATCGGCAAGAACGACACCGTGGCCGTGATGCTGCCCAACACGCCACCCATGGTCGAGGCCCACTTCGGTGTCCCGATGGCTGGTGCGGTGCTCAACACCCTGAATACCCGGCTGGACCCCGAGGCCATCGCCTTCATGCTCGATCATGGCGAGGCCAAGGCCGTGATCGTCGATCCCGAGTTCGCCGGCACCCTGGAGAAGGCGCTGACCCTGCGCCAGTCCACCACGCCGTTGCTGCTGATTGACGTCGAGGACCCGCTGTACACGGGCGAGGCGCGCCGCATCGGCAGCCACACCTACGAGGCCTTTGTGGCGGGAGGGGACGCGGCCTTCGAATGGGTGTGGCCCGCCGACGAATGGGACGCCATCGCGCTCAACTACACCAGTGGCACCACCGGCAACCCCAAGGGTGTGGTCTACCACCACCGGGGTGCGACCATCAACGCGATCTCCAACATCCTCGAATGGGACATGCCCAAGCACGCGGTCTACCTGTGGACCCTGCCCATGTTCCATTGCAATGGCTGGTGCTTTCCCTGGACGGTGGCTGCGCGCGCGGGCGTGAACGTGTGCCTGAGGCGCATCGAGGCGCAGACCATCTTCGACCTCATGCGCGAGCACGGTGTGACCCACTACTGCGGCGCGCCGATCGTGCAAGGTCTGCTGGTCAATGCGCCCGCGGCCATGAAGGAGGGCCTGCCCAGTGGCGTCAAGGCCATGGTGGCGGGAGCGGCACCGCCTGCCGCCATGATCGAGGGCATGGAGCAGATGGGGTTCGACCTGACCCATGTCTATGGCCTGACCGAGGTCTATGGCCCGGCCACGGTGTGTGCCAAGCACGAGGCCTGGGATGCGCTGGACATCGGTGAGCGCGCACGCCTGAACGCGCGCCAGGGGGTCCGCTATCACCTGCAACGCGCCGTGCAGGTGCTCGATCCCGACACCATGCGGCCGGTGCCGTGGGACGGCGAAACCATGGGCGAGATCATGTTCAAGGGCAACATCGCCATGAAGGGGTACCTCAAGAACCCGAAGGCGACGCAGGAGGCCTTTGCCGGGGGCTGGTTCCACAGCGGCGATCTGGCGGTGCAGTACGCCGACGGCTATTTCAAGATCAAGGACCGGAGCAAGGACATCATCATCAGCGGTGGTGAAAACATCTCCTCCATTGAAGTCGAGGACGTGCTCTACCGCCACCCCGATGTGCTGGCCGCCGCCGTGGTGGCCAAGCCCGACCCGAAGTGGGGTGAAACGCCTTGCGCCTTCGTGGAACTGAAGCTCGGGGCGCAGACCCGTCCCGAGGACATCGTGGCCCACTGCAAACAGCACCTGGCCGGCTTCAAGGTGCCGCGCTACGTGGTCTTCGGCGAGCTGCCCAAGACCAGCACCGGCAAGATCCAGAAGTTTGAACTGCGCAAGCGCGCCGGCTCGGCGCAAGCGATCGACGTCTAATCGCCGGCGACGATGCCCTCGCGGCGCGGGTCGGCGCCGCCCATCCACGCGGTCTGTCCGCCGGCCTCGGTGCGCTGCAGGGCCTGCAGGCCGCTGGGCATGGCCACTTCGCTGACGGTGTGGCCACGCGCACGCAGCGCCTCGATGGTCGCCACCGGAAAGCGTCCCTCCTCCAGCAGCACCGGCCCGCCCAGGGTGCCGAAATTGGGCAGATCGATCGCGGCCTGCGGGCTCAGGCCCTGGTGCAGCAGGCCCAGCAAGGTTTTGGCGGTGAAGTGGATGATGAGCGCGCCGCCGGGGCTGCCCAGGCTCATGATCAGCTGACCGGTTCGTGCGTCGAACACCAGCGTCGGGGCCATCGACGAGCGGGGACGCTTGCCGGCTTCCACCCGGTTGGCCACCGGCCGGCCCTCGTGGTCTGCCGGCACGAAGCTGAAATCGGTGAGTTCGTTGTTGAGCAGAAACCCGCCCGGCCGGCTGGGATCGGTCGTGACCATGAGCCGTGCACCAAAGCCCGACTCGATGGTGGTCGTCATCGCCAGCGCGTTGCCATGGCGGTCCACGATGCTGATGTGGCTGGTGCCGCGCTCGGGTTGCTCGGACATGGGGGCCCAGGCACTGACGGTGCCGCCGGGCCGGCCGGGCTCGACCTGGCGTGCGCGCAGGGGCGCGATCAGGCGTGCGCGCTCGTCCAGGTAGTGCGGTGCCAGCAGACTGTCCCAGCGCCCGTCCGGCGCGGCCACGAAGTCGGGGTCGGCCACGTACTGCGCCCGGTCGGCAAACGCCAGCCGCGAGGCCTCCACGTAGCCGTGCAGGGCGTCCGGCCCCGGCAGGCCGTCCGGCGCCAGCGGCAGCCCGGCCTGTGGCGTGCGGGCGAGCAGGCCCAGGATCTGTCCCACCGCCAACGCGCCGGAACTCGGAGGCGGAAAACCGCAGATGCGCACCGGCCGCTGCGACGCCGCGTGGTCGACGCACAGGGGCACACGCTCCTTCGGCTCGTAGTCGCGCAGGTCCTGCAGGCTGAGCCGGCCCGGATGGCCGGGGTGCTGGCGGACCTTGTCGACGATGGCCCGGGCCACGGGACCCTCGTGCAATGCGTCGGGTCCCTCGGCCGCGAGGCGGCGCAGCACCACCGCGAGCTCGGGGTTCTTCAGAACGTGGCCGACGGGGTGGGGCGTGCCGTCCGGTCGGTAGAAGTAGGCGGCGGCCACCGGGTCGGACCTGAGCGCGGTCTCTGCGGCCAGCAACTGGTGCAGGCGGGGGCTGACCGCAAAACCGCGCTCGGCCCAGGCAATGGCCGGCTCGAACAGGCGTGCCCATGGCAGCCGGCCGTGCTGACGGTGCGCCTGTGCCAGCATCCTGACCGTGCCGGGCACCCCGACCGAGCGGCCACCCACCACGGCGGCCATGAAGGGCACCGGCTGGCCATCGGGGCCGATGAACAGGCGGTCGTCGGCCGCCCCGGGCGCCGTTTCGCGGCCGTCGTAGGCCTGCACGCGCCGGCCGTCATGGTGGAGCAGGAAGGCGCCGCCGCCAATGCCGCTCGACTGCGGTTCGACCAGGGTGAGCACCATCTGCACGGCGATGGCCGCGTCGACCGCGCTGCCGCCGGCGCGCAGGATGGCCAGCCCGGCTTCTGTGGCCAGCGGGTTGGCCGCGGCCACCGCCTGCGTGCGGAAGGTCCACCCGCTCTTGGCCGTGATGCCGGTGGATCCCTCCGGCTGGGTGAGCGCCTGCTCCGGCGCGTGCTGGCAGGCGGCCAGCGTCAGCGCCAGGGCAAGCGTTGCAAGTCGGCCCCGGAACGGGTGTGTGGCGGGTTTCAAGGCGGTCGATCTCCCTGCGGCAGAATCGGAAGGCCGATTACGATACACGTGGAGCCCACCGGCCGCAAGGGCGGCCGCCAGTGCGTGCGTCGCTCAGCGCGGTGCCAGGCGGATGGCGCCGTCGAGGCGGATCACCTCGCCGTTGAGCATGTCGTTTTCGATGATGTGCCGGGCCAGCTTGGCGTAGTCCCCGGGCGTGCCCAGGCGGCTGGGGAAGGGCACACCGGCGGCCAGCGCGTCCTGCACCTCCTGGGGCATGCCGAACAGCATGGGTGTGCCGAAGATGCCGGGCGCGATGGTCATGTTGCGAATGCCGTTGCGGGCCAGGTCGCGCGCGATGGGCAGCGTCATGCCGACGATGCCTCCCTTGGACGCGGAGTAGGCGGCCTGACCGATCTGGCCGTCGTAGGCGGCCACCGAGGCCGTCGAGATCAGCACGCCACGCTCGCCCGTCGGTTCCGGCTCGTTCTGGCACATGGCCTCGGCGGCCAGGCGGATCATGTTGAAACTGCCCACCAGATTGACCATGATGGTCTTGGTGTAGACGGCCAGCGAGTGCGCGCCGTTCTTGCCCACGGTCTTTTCGGCCGGTGCGATGCCGGCGCAGTTGACCAGACCCATCAGCTTGCCCATGGACACGGCCTGGGCCACCACGGCCTGGCCGTCGGCTTCGTTGCTGACATCGCACTTGACGAACACGCCACCGATGTCCCGGGCCACCGCCTCGCCCTTGTCGACCTGCATGTCCGCGATCACGACCTTGCCGCCGTTGGCCGCCAGCATCCGCGCCGTGCCCTCACCCAGGCCCGACGCCCCGCCGGTGACGATGAAAACCTTGCCTGCAATCTCCATGTGCTGCTCCTCGTTGGATGGGTATGACGTTGACGTAAACGTCAATTATCACCCACAAAAAAACCCGTGAAAACGGGCTCTACCCTGAGTGGGTCCTCGCAAGCGGGAGGAGAGGGGAGAAAGAATCGCCACGAAAGAAGTGCCTCCATCGTGGGGCACCGTGGAACGGGCTATGCCCGGCCACTGGTGCCGTCCCCTCGAAGAGCCGCCGACTCTGGCGGCGGCACCGGGCCGCGTCAGCGGCGCAGGGGGGAGTGCGTCACTTGTACCCCACCCGATCCAGCATCTGCTGCACCTTGGTCAGGTTCCTGGCCACCACCTCCAGCGGGATCTGCTCGGCCTTGAAGTGCTCGCCCCCCATGGCCTTGAGGGCCGGGTTGTCGAGCTTCACGTCCTTGGCGGCCGCGAACTCGTTGTTGCCGTTGGCGAAATACGCCTGCGCCTCGGGGCTGGCCAGGTACTCCATGAAGGCGATGGCGTTGTCCCGGTGTTTGGCGTGCCGCGCCACGGCAGCGCCGGCGATGTTCACGTGCGTGCCGCTGGTGCCCTGGTTCGGGAACACCACCTTGACCTTGTCCATCACGGCCTTGTCCTCGGGCTTGTCGGACTTGATCAGGCGCGCCACGTAGTACGAGTTGCTCAGTGCGACGCCGCATTCGCCCGAGGCCACGGCCTTGATCTGGTCCGTGTCGCCGCCCTTGGGCGCGCGGGCCATGTTGTTCACGATGCCCTTGAGCCAGGACTCGCCCTGCTGGTCACCCAGCCGCTCGACCACGGTGGTGAACAGCGAGATGTTGTAGGGGTGCGAGCCCGAGCGCGTGCACACCAGCCCCTTGAGCTTGGGGTCGGCGAGTTGCTCGTAGGTCGTCACGTCCTCGGCCTTCACGCGTGTCGGGTCGTACACGATCACGCGCGCACGGGTGGAAAAGCCCGTCCAGGTCACGCCTTCGGGCGTGGGTGTGGCACGCAGGTTGGCCGGGATGACGGCATCGAGCTTGGCCGACTTGATCGGCTGGAACAAGCCCTGGCTGTCGGCCAGGGCCAGGCGTGCGGCATCGACCAGCAGGATCACATCGGCCGGTGAGGCCGCACCTTCGGCCTTCAGGCGGGCCAGGATGCCGGCATCGTCCGCATCCACCCGGTTGATCTTGATGCCGGTGGCCTTGGTGAAGCCCTCGTACAGCGCCTCGTCGGTCTGGTAGTGGCGGGCCGAGTACAGGTTGAGCACTTTGTCCTGTGCCTGGGCGGAGAAGGCGGTCCCGAAGGCCGCCACAACAATGGTCGACAGTTTGGCAGCGAAAGGCATGGTCTTGGGCTTCACGGGTGGATGGAAATCGGGGCGCCGCCATCGGATGGCACCTGGCAGCATGGTGTGCACATACTATCACAGATGAGAATCATTATCGATATGAGGTTGGCGCCAAGGCAAAAAAAAGCCCCGGGCTTGCGTCCGGGGCTGTAAGGGGTCCAATGAAATCGAATTTCGAAAAGGACCCGAGGAGACAACCAGAAAACGGCTGGTATCACTACCGGCACCGCCTCTCGGAGTCGGAGCCAGTGTGCCCTGAATCGGTGATCGCGCACTTGACCTTGGTCAAGTGCGCGATCGATTCATGATCAGAGCGCCGTCATGTATGGGAAGTTCAACGCTTCTTGGCAGCAGCCTTGGTGGCGGTGACGGCCTGGCTGGCCACGGCGTTGAAGTTGGCTTCGGCCATTTCGGAGGCTTGCTTGACAGCCTTTTGCACCGATTCGATGGCGTTGTTGGCGGCGGAGACGGCGCTCTTCATCACGGCCACAGCGGTTTCGGAGCCGGCGGGGGCGTTCTTGGCGGCGTTGTCCACGACGGCCATGAATTTCTTCTGCGCATCGGCGGCCTGGACTTCGGCAGCCTTGCCGAACTCGGCACCGGTGCCCGAGGCGATGTCGTACAGGTGGCGGCTGTAGGCCACGGTCTTCTCGGCCAGCGGCTGGAACAGGCCAGCCTGCAGCGTCAGCAGTTCCTGGGCGTCCTTGACGGACAGCAGGGCCTGGGCATTGTTGGCAGACTCGGCCAGCGCGGCCTTGGTGGCCTGGACATTCAGCTCGACAAGCTTTTCCACGCCTTCGAAGGCTTTCTGGGTCAGGCCGAAAAGCGTTTCAATATTGGCTTTCTGGGCGGCAACGATTTGTTCAGCGGTCAACATAGTCACATACTCCTTGAGGTTGATGGTTACAACGGTTAGTTGAAGCCTGCTTGGAACCCCGCGCTGTCTGGACGCTGTTCTTTTTGTTCGCTTTGCTGCGCTGCAACATGATTCGAATTATAGGGATGCAGCGATCCATTGCAAGCCATATTTGCTGCATTGCAGCAATTTAGTGACGACGCTCTAAAACCGGATGACCCGACCGCGGGTGGTGGGGCATCAGGCGGCAGCCGGCCTGGCCGGGGCGCTGGCACAATACGCCGCCATGAACGCTCCCGAACGCCCTCAGGCCCGTCCGCGCGGGGACTACCGCGTCTTTCGCCACATCGGTACGCGTTGGATGGACAACGACATCTACGGCCATGTCAACAATGTCGTCTACTACAGCTGGTTCGATACGGCCGTCAATGGCTGGCTGATCGAGCAGGGCGTACTGGATATCCACGGTGGCCAGGTCATCGGCCTGGTGATCGAGACGCAGTGCAACTACTTCGCTTCGCTGGCTTTTCCGCAGACCATTGAGGCTGGGTTGCGCGTGGCGCACCTGGGCAACTCCAGCGTGCGCTACGACGTCGGGCTGTTCGCGCAGGACGAACCTCTGGCCGCGGCCTGCGGCCACTTTGTCCATGTCTACGTGGACCGGCAGACACGTCGGCCCGTGCCCTTGCCCGACACGTTCAGGCGGGCCCTGCAGAGCCTGGTCTGAACCCGCGGCCGGCCATGGATGGTCATCATCGACGTTGACGCAAGCATCAACACAGGAGACAGGAGACCGGCATGAACCAGATGCCTTCGGCGGCTGCGCCCTCGGTGGACGTGGCTGGCGCCGATGCCTTCATCACCAGCCGCATGTCGGCGCGGGCCTTTTTGCCACGGCCGGTGCCGCGCGACACCATCGAGGCCATTCTGCGGGTTGCCAGCCGCGCGCCGTCGGGCACCAACACGCAGCCGTGGAAAGTCTACGTGTTGCAAGGGCGCAGCCGCGACGAACTGGTTGACAAGGTCTGCGCGGCGCACGACGCCCTGCGCAACGACCCGGCGCTGGCCCGGATCTACCGCGAGGAGTACCGGTACTACCCGGAGCGCTGGGTCAGCCCCTACATCGACCGGCGCCGCGCCAATGGCTGGGGTCTGTATGGCCTGCTGGGCATTGCCCGGGGTGAGAAGGACAAGATGCATGCGCAGCACCAGCGCAATTTCCGCTTCTTCGACGCGCCCGTGGGCCTGATGTTCACCATCGACCGCATCATGGGCAGCGGCTCGCTGCTGGACTATGGCATGTTTCTGCAGAACATCATGATCGCCGCGCGTTCCCGGGGGTTGCACACCTGTCCGCAGGCCGCCTGGAACAGCTTTGCGAGCATTGTGCGGCCGCATATCGGTGCCGGCGAGAATGAGATGCTGGTCTGCGGCATGGCTCTGGGCTGGGCGGACCCGGATGACAAGGTCAATGGTTTTGAGACGCCGCGCGAGCCTGTGGCGGCCTTCACGCAATGGCTGGAGTGATCGACATGCCCGTATTCCGCCAGGTGGTGCTGTTCACCGACACCGACGGCCGCGCGCGCTTTCGCGACGAGTTGCTGCCTCTGACCGAGGGCACGCCGATGACGCGCCTGTCGCCGCTGATGGCCACGGCCGGTCTGCAACTGCGCCAGAGTCCCGTGGGCTTTCGCAGCGACTTTCACTGCACCACCACGCCGCAGTGGCTGTTCGTGCTGCAGGGGCGCATGGAGATCGGCCTGCGGGATGGCAGCACGCGGGTGTTCGGGCCGGGCGAGCATTTCTTCTCGGACGACACCCTGCCCGAGGGCGCGACCTTCGATCCGGCCGTGCACGGCCATTGCAGCCGGCAGGTGGGCGACGAGCCGCTGGTGACAGCCTTCGTGCGGGTCTGAGCCAGCCGCGCAGGCGGGGCGCTACCTCGCCAGACCCTGCTGCACAGCGCGGCGCGTGTAATCGGTCAGGTAGTCGAGGAACACGCGCGTGCGCTGCGGCAGGTACTTGCGGCTGGGCAGCGCGGCGTACAGTGCCAGGCGGCCGGTGATCCACGGGCTGAGCACGCGCACGAGCTCACCGCTTTCGAGCTGGGTCGCGACCAGTTCCACCGTGGTGGAGGTGATGCCCGCGCCATCGAGGGCGGCGCGGATCAGCGTGTCGGTGTGGTTGCTCCACAGCGCCGGCGGTACGTCGGCCTCGAACACATCGTCGGGTGCATCGGCACGGAACAGGCGCCAGGGGCCCTGCCGGTGCGAGGCCTCGACCGTGCGCAGGCAGTCGTGGTGCACCAGGTCGCGCGGATGCGCCGGCGTGCCGCGCCGTGCCAGGTACGCCGGCGAGGCAACCAGGATGGCCTCGGTGCCGCTGATCAGTCGCCGGGCGACCACCTGCGCGTCAAAGTCGTCGCGCACGCCCAGCAGGGTGACGTCGAAGTCCTCGATGGGCGGGTCCAGCTGGTT
>Ga0172377_10006322_pt1 | contig 12205 bp, 12 predicted proteins | sample Pumphouse3metaG_FD_119749 | JGI IMG/M metagenome (GOLD analysis project Ga0172377, IMG submission 119749) | Leachate microbial communities from a municipal landfill in Southern Ontario, Canada - Pumphouse #3 metaG | ecosystem: Engineered > Solid waste > Landfill > Unclassified | place: Canada... | reverse complement strand
GGATAGGTGAGCACCATAATATTCATCGAACCAGGTTTTGGATCTGATGTGTTCAGTTCAACAGTTAGATGGTCACCATCGAATTTAGTACTTACTAAATCAATCTGATAGCCTCCACTTGTTTTTTCGCCACGTGATATGATAAGGCAAGTGCTATTATCTAAATCTGAAATAAGATCCTGATTAGACAAAGCAAAACCAGGAAGATCGTCAGAATCTTCGATATGGAAATACTCTAAATCATCTATTTTACTGAGTGGAAGGCGTCTGTTAAGGCCCATAATTGCACCTCCAATTAAAAGTAGAATCAAGAATAACCAAGTGTTCTTTACCATTATACTATACGTTCTCCTTCCCTAAGGTGTTTCTAGATCTTAGACGAAGGAAATGGCCGATTTGTTCCCTCAAATATTCAGGAAGGATGTTGGTCTATTTAGCTTAAAATCGGTTTGACAAAAAACAGACCTTTTCATTGCAAAAGATGACCAACTACCTTCTTAGTGATATAATATTAAAAACTAAACGAAAAAGTATCACTTTGAGCAATAAATGACACTTAATTGGAGGGATTTTAGTGAGTTTTTTCGATCATAAGAGGCTACCAGCGTCTTTATTTCAGATAGATAAGAACAGAATTAGAAAAGGCTGGTATACAGATGCGTATTTTTTAAATCAAATAAAGATTCTCCAGCATTTAGCTGATGAAGGTTATCGCTTCTCAGGCACAAGTGACCTGGAGGATGTAGATTGCTCTAATGTTGATACTGGCAATATCGAAGTTGAGATGCAGATCTTTACTAGACGCACCCCAGGCTCATTGATTGTTGGTATCGACGAATCATTAAGGATACTTGAATCATGTACCGGTTACTATGATAAAAAAGGTAAATGGATAGACACCTATGATCATCTTGAAGTCTGGGCAGCAGAAGATGGTGTCTGGCTTCCCTACGAAGGAGATCCAACATATGTCAAGCCAGTCTTAAAGATCAGGGGTAGATACCGCGAGATCGGCCATCTTGAGACAGCTATCCTTGGTGCACTGGCAGAACCCACTAGAATTGCAACAAATGTACTAAATGTGCTAGAGGCTTGCAACGGCAAAGACGTTATGTTTTTCCCTGCAAGATTTGTCCATTACAAGATGCAGGCTATAGGTGGTTACGCTTTTTCTTTAGCAGTACAAGCATACAACTATCGTCACGGGAGAAAATCTTCACCGATATTTGTTTCAACAGATGCTCAAGGTGAATTTTGGAATGGTAAAGGTGGAGGAACAATCTCTCACGCCTCAATCTGTTGCTTTTTAGGAGACTCTGTAGAAACCATGCTACAGTTCGCTAGAATTCTCCCTCTAGATTACTCACGTATTGCCTTAGTTGACTTCCATAACGATGTAGTTGGCGACAGTAAGGCAATATTAAAAGCCATGTTTGATAAATATCTTGCCCTTAAAAAACAAGGCCAAGATACAGAGGCAGAAAAGTATCGCCTACTTGCAGTCAGACCAGATACAGGCAGTAACATGAGAGATAAATCGATCTCGCCTTTTGGTGCAAAAGAACTAGATCTAGGCGTTAATCCTAGAATGGTTTGGAATATCAGGGAGGCACTTGATACTGCATACCTAACTTGGGACTTAGCCCCTGAGGATGTAGAAGAGGCTAGAAAGTACTGCCGAGGAGTAAAGATCTCTGTAACAGGGGGTTTTGACGTTCATAAGATTAAGCTTTTTGAGTCAATTAAAGTACCTGTAGATATTTATGGAGTAGGTTCCTCGCTACTTAGTAACTGTTCAAAATGCGGCACTAATAATGACTTTACAGCTGATATTGTTAGAGTAAAGGTAGATGGCAGTTGGCATCCACTAGCCAAGACAGGAAGAAGAGCTGCTGAAAATCCGCTTTTAGAAAGAATAAAATAAAGTTATCTCTCGGGTTAAGAAGCTAAATGAAAATGATAAACTGACAAGACTTTCTTGTCAGTTTAATTTTTCACCAAGTAGTAATATAATTGAATTACTACTACAGGTAATTGTAACAATACGAAGAAATAAACAGGGGAGGGATTTTATGAGAAAACACTTCGTGTTACTGATAGTTGTTTTGCATATACTGCTCCCCTTGCCTCTTAGATCCCAGCCCATAGGACCCCTCGATCAAAATAGGGCTTTTAACACTTCTACCTATTTTGAGGAACTAGAAAAATTAGCAGATAAATGGCAAACTGATCAAGATTTTTTCTTAGACTCTCCAGCTTATAAACCATTTATTTCAGATAATGTTTTAATTCATGGGATGAAAAGCTCACCTAATTTTCGCTACGGAAACACTACGACTTACTACAACTATTCAGATCCGACAATCCTTTTTTTGCCACCAGATCACAAGGGCGGGATACTTTCCCTAAACGTCTTTTTTCATGGAGATAGAGTAGTCCCAGAAGTAAACATCTATTTAGACGATAAAAGCTATACCTTAAAACCTCAAAGAGCAACCGATGAATACATCTATAATAGCTATCTTCAAAAAAGACCTGTATGGAATTCAGGTCTTGCTTTAACTATAGTTGTTCCCACGGCAAAAAGGTATGTGGAACTACGAGCAGAAAACCCCGAGTTATTGATTGCAAGAGTCACCTTTATCGAGGATGTTGCTCCAAAGGCTAGCTTGCTACAATCCGGTCTAGAGGAACCAGCAGCACAAACAGCCGAAAAACCAGTACAGACACCTGCAGGGACAACGAAAAAGGCACAGGCCGGGCCAAACCCAAGCCCAGAATCTAAAACCTCTAGCGCTCCAAAGGTTGCTACAACAGAACCTGTAGTACCACCTAGTTTGCAAAAGGAAAAAAGTGAAGAATGGTCTAGATTTACCTCGAATTTGGAAAAATTCGCACTAGATTATCCTGCAAATTGGACTTTAGATACTAACATAGGGCAATTGATTTTAGAGCTTATACCGCCACTAGGTAGTAAAAAAATAGTGGTAACTAAAGATTCCATTGGAACCCAAAGTCTTGCCGAATTTGCCTACCAGGTGGGAAACATCATTGGTATGCAAAGGATCAGCCAGACAACTCAGCAAGCAGAGGGTCGCCTTAGACAAACAGCTAGAGTCATTCTTGGGGATGTAATCTTTTATCTAGACGTTTTGTATGTAAGACAAGGAAGCTTTGTCTTTACTATAACAGCCATTAGTCCAGAAGAGAGTAAAGATGATTATCTAGAGGAAGTAGATGCTATTCTTTCTTCCTTTAGTCTTTTGTAGTTTTTAAAACCTTTAGTTTAGGTCCAAAGGAGGCTTATATAGTGATTAAATATTCTGGTGAGAAGCATCTTGCCATTTCAGAAGTTTTAATAAAAGAATACCAGCCTGTTATTGGGCCACTAGCAGTAATGGTTTGGATTGATCTTTTATATTTCGCAAAAAGGGAGTTTACAGAGTGGGAAGAGCCAATTCTTGCCTTGACTGGGCTTTCTAAAGAGGAACTTATAAACCAATTTGAGCTTCTAGAAGAAGCGGATCTTATCGGTCTTGGAGACGATTCTGATCCTGTAAAAATATATCTAAATGAGCCAAAGCCTTCTAAAAAAGAAACAGAGGCTGCAGCAACAGCAATTAGCACAGACCAGACCAAAGTAGACCAAAGTCTAGCTGATGATAAAAAGAAGATTGAGGCCGTTTATGATTACTACCATGAAAAGATTGGACTCATGGGAGCTAGAGACTATCCGCTATTAAATGAATGGATGGAAGTCAGGGGCATGAGCCCAGAACTTATCGCAAGAGCCATTGAAGTAACTGCAGAGAATGCACAGTTTCCTTCGATGAAATACTTAGATGGCGTTTTAAAGAACTGGTATAACGCCAATATCAAGACTCTTAAGGAGCTAGATCAGCTAAAAGTCAAGACTTCTAATAAGAATGAAAAAACTAGTCGATTTACCTCTCTGAGAGGGCAAAGCACTACCCCACAGAAGTCGATGTACAAAGACGTGGATATGGAGAAAGTAAGAAAATGGAAGGAGCTGTTTAAAGATGATTATAAAGACTGATACGAAAAGCTCAATTCCTTTTGATCTTGCTTCAGAAAGACGAATTTTAGGGATCTTAATTCGCTATCCAGACCTTTTAGACAAGGTAATAACCTCATTAAAAGAAACGCATTTTTATCTTCCGGAAAACAGATTAATATACAAAAGAATTATCGAGCTCTACAGAGAAGACGGTAAGCTATCTTACACAGCACTTGCAAAGAAACTGCTTCAAAACGGAGATATGGACGAGCCATCCCAGTTTTTGATGGGACTTGCAGACTCTTTTATTAGTAGATCAGAATTAGAGCCTTCCATTTTGTCAGTAAGAGAGGAATATGCTAAACGCAGAATCATTGAAGCAACTGATGAGATTGCCAGCTTAATTACCTCTGGTAAAGATACCTCCTTAAATGAGATCCAGGCAAAAGCCCAGCAGTTAATCTTTGAGGCAACCACAATTGAAGCAGATGCATCAAACGAGGTAAAGGATCTTTTAGAGGTACTTGAGCGTTGTTATACCAACCTTGTATCTAGAACAGAAGGGACCAAACCATCTGGGCTTAGAGTCGGTTATCCGTCAATCGATTCACTTACAACAGGCCTTAAAGATAAGGATTTAATTATCCTTGCCGGTCGTCCTTCTATGGGAAAGACGGCTTTAGCCCTAAATTGGTCGATTAATATAGCCAAGAGAGGAAGTTCTGTGCTAATATTCTCTCTAGAGATGGATGACGAATCAATAGGTGATCGTTTTGTTATAAGCGAGCTATTTTCATATCGCAAAGACGACGGTTCCCCTCTGGTCACCTCATTTGAATATCAGACTAAATTAGATGATGAGAAGATGAAATATACAGCAGAAGCCTTTAACGATCTGTATCGCTTACCTATCAAAATCGTAGATAAACGTGGCTTAACTGTAGATGAAATTAAGGCTAAAGCCAGACAGGTAAAGGCAGAAGATCCCGGTTTATCTTTAATCATTATCGACTACTTGCAGCTTATTAAGCCAAGAGACAACAACAGAAATAGCTGGGCGTTGCAGGTCGGAGAGATCGTTCGTGAACTCCGTGACCTTGCAGGAGAGTTAGACCTGCCACTTGTACTTTTGTCGCAGCTTAACCGTGGCGTCGAAATGAGAGAAAACAAGAGACCTCTTATGAGTGATCTGCGCGACTCAGGTAATATTGAGGAGTTTGCGGATATTGTTTGCTTCGTTTATAGAGATGAATACTATTACCCAGATCAAGCCGAAGAAAGAGGCACCAAAGGCATTGCTGAGCTAATCTTTGCTAAGCAAAGAAAAGGTGAAACAGGTACAGCTTATTTAAGCTGGCATCCAGAGTATGCGCGCTTTATCGATAAAGCTCTCTAAGAGGAGGCAAAGCAGTGGATTTGCAAGTAGAGTTAGAAAAAGTTAAGCTTAAGTTACAAGCTTCATTTGAAAAATTAGCCAAGGACGGTCAAATTACCCATGAGGATGTCGACCTTGTCTATGCGTTAATCGAACAGATTGAGGATATTCCTGAAGAAGAGTTTGTCAGTCGTCTAAATGATCTTAAAAAAAGATTTGGTGTAGTAGACATTTAAGGAGGCCTTGTTGTTGAACGACGTATTTACTTATAAGCTAGAGGACTTGTTATATATAAATCTAACAAATAGCTGCACCAATTCCTGCAGCTTTTGTATTCGCGATAAATGTGATGGTTTAGGTGGCAATAATCTTTGGCTAGAGAGGTCTCCTACAGCATCTGAGATTATCTCCAGAATACCAGAGCCCCTATTATATCCCGAGATAGTGTTTTGTGGTTTTGGCGAGCCTACTATGAGACTTGACGTACTAAAGGAAGTTGCCAAGTACCTTAAGGATAAAGGTGGTATCACTAGATTAAATACTAACGGTCATGGTAATATTATCAATAAGAGAGATATTGTCCCTGAGTTAAAAGGATTAATAGATATTGTCAGTGTATCATTAAATGCAGGAACCAAAGAAGAATATGATAGAATCTGTAGCCCAAAGCTACCTAATGCATTTGAGGCTGTTACAGACTTTATCGAAAAATCAGCTAAGACTCTACCTAGGACTGTTGCAACTGTAGTAAGAGTGCCTGGAGAGGATTTAGATATAGAGAAAGCAAGACGCCTTGCAACAAAACTTGGCGCTGAGTTTCGCATCAGAGATTACGAATAAAGGAGGGATTTTGTGGGGAAGACTATTAAAATAGTTTTTGCAGTCTTGCTGATAATTAGTAGCTTGATCCTGTTTACAGCAGGAATAGCTCAAAAGCAGCAGATACCAGTTACAGTAACTGTAGGCGATCATGAAATCATCTGGAAAACTACGATGAATACTGTCTCGAGCTGTCTTTATGAACTGGGTATTGTAGTTAACCCACAAGATGACGTCTATCCTTCCTTAGAGGCTTCCATCACGCCTAATATGGAAATAACGATTATTCGCAACTTTGATATCCTGATCAGTGATGGGATAGTTGATCGAGGCGTCGATAAGGTTTATACTGTTGCTGCAAAAACGGTAAGAGGCGCCCTAGATGAGTTAGGAATCACTCTAGATGCCCCTGATACAGTATATCCTTCTTTAGATAGCCAAATTGGCAGAGGCTCCAAACTAGCTATTACTAGAAGAGAAAGCTTCTATCAAACAGAATATGAGCAAGTGCCATATAGTTCATGGGAATTTGCAGATAATCGCATCTATGAAGGTACCTTCCAGGTTTGGCGACAGGGAGAGTATGGTAGCAGAGCAAAAACCTACCTTGTCCAGAGAAAAAACGGTGAAGTTGTTTCTAAGGATCTTGTCGAAGACAAGATTGTCTCCTCTCCTAAAATCCATGTAGTTGCCCGTGGGACTAAACCAAGATTTTACACATTAAAGACTGCAACTGGTTCAGTTTTATACACAAAAAAGTTAAATATTGAAGCAACTGCCTATTACCCGGGACCAGAGAGTACAGGAATCTACGCAGATGGCTATACCTCGATCGGCCTAAAGGCAGGTCACGGCGTTATTGCGGTAGATCCTAAGGTTATTCCCTTAGGCACGCAAGTCTATATACCTGGATACGGTTATGCAATAGCAGGAGACATCGGTGGTGCTATCAAAGGCAACATCATAGATCTTTGTTTTGACACCTTTAGAGAGGCTATTCAATTTGGTAGGCGCAAAGTAGAAGTGTATTTTATTGCAGATCAGGGTCGCTTGTAAGCGACCCTTTTTTAGGAGGCAAAAGATGAGTATTGAAAATAAAAAAGACAAAATCGCCTCGGTAAAACGGGTAAAAGAATTACTTAGTATGTATAACCTAAAAGCAAAAAAAAGCTTTGGTCAGAATTTTTTAATCAACCGATCTGTAGTAGATGAGATGGTAGATTGCCTCGATCTACAAGAGTCGGACTTAGTTTTAGAGATTGGACCTGGACTTGGGGCAGTAACTGAAGCTCTTTTAGAGCAAAAAAGCAAGGTAGTTGCTGTGGAACTAGACAGAGACATGGCTCATATTTTGGAGGAAACTTTGCAAAAAGAGTACAGAAGTCTTGAAATAATAAATGAAGATTTTCTAGAAACTAAGTGGGAGAGACTTAACGCCACAAAAATAGTAGGGAATCTCCCCTACTATATTTCAACCCCTATCTTAATGGAGATCATTAGAAAAGAGAGTCCTTGGCAAAAGCTCATCTTTACTCTCCAATGGGAGGTAGTGCAAAAGCTTGTGGCAAGTCCAAGTAATAAAAGCTATAATGCTTTATCGAGCGCTGTGCAGTGCTTTGGAACGCCAAAGGTCATTAAAAAGCTTCCTCCCCATTTCTTTTTACCGCAGCCTGATGTACATAGTGGAGTAGTATTAATTGAAAGAAAGGATCTTGATTTAGACAACAGAACTTTAAACCTCCTTTGGCAAATTTTAGATAATGCTTATCAAACGCGCAGAAAAACCTTGCAAAATAACCTTAGTGGTATTTTGCCTCAAGGCTTTAGAAGCAGTCTTGATCTTACCAAAAGGGCGGAGCAGTTCGCTGCCGATGAGTTTATCATTCTCGCAAAGGAATTAAGTGCTTATATAAGTAGACAATAAGACGTAGCGTGCAGGGTTCACCTTCTAGGATGTCGAAATTTTGAGACAAAAGAAAAATAGGTGATAGTTATGCGAAAATTCGTTAGCCCCACAAAAGGACGAATGTCGCAAGAAGAAGTCTTTAGCGATCTAGTCTCTTTTATGGAAGCTGATCACAAATCACAATATAACTTAATAGTTGGTACCGACTCTCAACCTAAGATTGATGCTGCAGTATTCGTGACTGCTATTGTAGTCCACCGCGTTGGTCACGGAGCACGTTACTACTACATGAAGACTTGGGAAAGAGCTTCTAAAAGCATTAGGCAGAGGATCTACTACGAAACCTCGCTCTCTCTACAGGTGGCAAGTGAGCTTAGTCGTTTATTTTCGCAAAACGGTTACTCGGAGCTCAATTTAGAGATCCATTGTGATATTGGCGAGAACGGCCCTACTAAAGAGATGATTAAAGAGATTGTAGGGATGGTTGTCGGCAGTGGCTTTGCAGCGCGGATCAAACCAGACTCCTTTGGCGCAAGCACTGTGGCAGATAGATTTACAAAAGGCAATCGGTAATAAGCCCTAAAATCGCTATTTAGAAAGGATTTTTGGATAAAATTGCGTTTAGCCTCCAAAAAACAAAAGATACCACGAATATTAATGGGGAAATAACTGTTGACAGGTGAAAACTAGACTGGTATAATTTTAATCTTCACCTTGACGCTTAGGCGAAAACATGCTAAGATAAAGTATGCGTGGGCGATTCTGTTGGTAGCTTTCTCGGACTCATTATTAAGTGGTATTTTCGCTATTGCTCACTAGAAAAATTTAAGGGGGCGTCTTTATTGAACGGACCAAGTGCACTCGATCGGATTCGAGAAGATCTGACTGAGCTTGTTGGTAAAACGGTAAAAATTCGAGCCAATAAGGGCAGACGCCAAATCATGGAAGCAGAGGGTGTTATTGAAGGAATATATCCAAATATATTCGTAATCAAACTTTCTGATGATCATGCCCTGGCAAGAGTAACATACAGTTACACCGATGTATTAACTGAAACAGTAGAATTAAGAGTAGATAATAGAAGAATCGGTATTGGCGCATAGAAAGAGGACTATACACAGTCCTCTTTTTCTTTTTACTTTGGTGGTTGTGCAAAGTGAAGTATCAGGCAAAAAATGAACTAAAGAGACCAGAAAAATCTAGTGATCACGTTTCTAAATAACCTTGTTTCCAAGAAGCTTGTTGAAAATAGAAGATGCGTCTAGTAAATTTTCGTTAAACCACAGTTTGTCATTTAATTAACATATGATAGTACTCTCTACACTTTTTTTAAGAAATGTGTGATAATGGATATACCAAAACCCATTAGTTTTAACTACTGGTTTACTTCAGCTTGTAAAAAACCAAAAGTAGGAGATGGTTTAGTGGAGCAGATAGCGGATCTTCTAGATGGTTCTCCTTGCAGCGCATTGTTTTTTACCTCAGAGGGGCAAATAGAGTATGCAAATCAAAAAGCAGTGGAACTATTTGGGTATTCAAAAGAGGAATTTAAGACTAAATCTATCTTTGAACTTTCGCCCTACGAACCAGCTAGAATCTTAGGAAGGCTATCACTTGCTATTTGCACAGGTTCTTTTTACGAAAAAGATATCATTCGGAGAAGTGGGCATAGAATCCAAGTACGAGTTAGTTGTAGAGTTGCTTCTTTAAATGGGAAAAAGGGTTATCTTGCAGTTGTTAGGGAGACTACAAAAGAAAAACTAGGTGTAGACAAAGCTGAGGTTTTTAATGATGAGAAGATGCCGGGGTACTGCTGCGTAGTATTAAACTATATCCAAGATGCACTGATTGTTTCTGATTTAGATTCTAGAATAAGGATGATTAATAGAGCAGCTGAGAAGCTCACTGGTTGGACTAGAGAAGAAGCGATTAAAAATCAACTAGAAAATATTTTCCAGATAGAAGAACGTCAAAGTAAGGATCTAGAAAAACAGTTTTCTTTTGTTCATGAATCTAGTAAGACTGAGTTATCTATGGTCGAGACTATTTTATCAACTAAAGATGGTAAGAAGGTAAAAATAGAAGTCTCGTCCTTTCCGATCGCGCTAGAAGATGAGCTAAGCGGATTAGTTTTACTCTTTAGAGAGATTGTCTAACATAGTAGGCACAAACAAAGTAACATCGATTAAAATCAATTATTAGAGAGCATGGGCTCTCTTTTTTGCGTCCTTTTACTTAAAGAACCTAAAAACGCTCACTGCTTTACGTCTAAGTAGAGTCTTTTAGGCATAAGATTTGGCGGGGGGATCGTGATGTGTGCTCTTAAACTTGGAGACCGTGGGAAACGAGTAGAACGCCTACAACAAAAGCTAAAAACTACCGGTTATGACCCAGGAGAAATCGATGGCCTGTTTGGTTATAAAACATTAGAGTCTGTCTCTTTCTTAAGAAGAGACCTTCACCTGCCTCCTACAGGAGAGATTAACAGACAGGTATATTCAGTCCTTAAGATGCGTAAATATTGCGGAGGGAGCTATGCTAGAGCACCTGGAGGTATGTTAGAGAGAACCTTTGATCCTAAAATTGTTACATTTGGTATGCTCCCTAGTGCAGATTTTGAGCTGTCTACTCTAGATAACGACCGCACAGGAACAAAAGTGCTTAGGCTAGACAACACCTCGTTTTTAACTACGCAGCTTGTAAAGGTTAGAAAATATCCGTTCTATCTCGCATTTAACAATCTGAAAGGCCAAAGAAGAGCGCAGGTTTTAGCTCTAGGTAGAAAAGCTGAAGGCTTTATCTATTTACCATGGCAAGCCTCGCTTGATATGGATCAGCCAATCATTGAAAAAGACCTACCAAATAAGCTTAAGCGACTTATTGCTGATCTATATTGGAAGGATCTTTATCTTGGCATTCCACTTATGGCTTTTGAATGGGTGATAGAACCAGAAAAGAGCGATGAGGCCGTAAGGTACTCAGATAGAAGTACTATTTCACTTCAAAAAGGCGTTCTTAAGGAGGGTTATCCCAAAGAAGTACCCTATGATGAAACAATTACTTACTTAAGAAAGAGAGGAAGAAAAGGACGCAGAGTTTATGGAGATTTTATGTTCCAGTATCAAAGAAAACGCACAGCGACAATAGTTAAGGTGATATCAACTGCAGAGATTCAAAGGATTATTGATCTATGTAATGAGTTCCATTTAAGTGGGGTAGTTTTTTGGGGAGCCACCCTTGGTGAAGATCGGCTTAGTAATCTAAAAATACCCAAGCAGTTATGAGATTTGGTTGTCAAGCATATATTCCTAGAGAGGAAGTTTAAAGGGGGGAGAGAACCTTGGGTATACAGGTGTCAGAGAACACTTTAAGAATAAGAGACATTGCAGGCAAAGGTGAATCGGTATCTTTTGTGAAGTTTAATGCCGAGCTTCCAGATGCAAAACCCAATATTTCTAGGGTTCTAAGTGTTCGAGGCCGTCCCAAAGTTATTAGTTGTAAAGTTGAAGCTGGCAAGGTAATGTTCGAGGGGCGTTTGAGTTTAGATGTCTTATATGTACCACAAAACACAGGAGAATTAGCTTACGACCTTGTCGAAAAGGCAGAGTTTAAAGACGTTGTAGAGTATGAGTACTTTGTAGATGTAGAAGAGGCTAGTTTAGGTGATGAACCCATAGTAAAGACCTTTTTACAAAGCGTCGACTATGATGTAGACGATAACCGGGTTTTATCGGTAGATGCTAGTCTTCGCCATGAGGTCTTAGTGTTTAGGACTAAAAAGATTAAGTTTTTAGGTGACATAGCGGTTACTCCACCAGAAAAGATAAAGGTAGAAAAACGAGAGATTTTGCTGGAAGAATATAGCGGTAAAACTCAAAAAACTACAAGCACTGGAGGAACAGTAAGTCTTCCTTTAGGTGTCCTTAGGCTTGTTGATGTAATTGTAAAACCAGTCATTAAGAGAGAACTAGCAGACCCTGAGGGTGTAACATTAATAGGTAGTTTAGACCTTACTCTTTTGGCAGTTAGAGAGTTAGGTGATACTGCTACAGTACAAACAATCAATCTTCCTGGAGCACTAGCTTTT
>Ga0172377_10006319_pt1 | contig 12205 bp, 8 predicted proteins | sample Pumphouse3metaG_FD_119749 | JGI IMG/M metagenome (GOLD analysis project Ga0172377, IMG submission 119749) | Leachate microbial communities from a municipal landfill in Southern Ontario, Canada - Pumphouse #3 metaG | ecosystem: Engineered > Solid waste > Landfill > Unclassified | place: Canada... | reverse complement strand
TGCTATCCTTCCCTCAGATTTGCGTTCTTCAGAATTTATGTAAATATGATCTCTTAAGGAACGCCAATCTTCATATATAAGTTTGCCCCCATGAAATTCTTCAATGATTTCCAAAGTAATATTATTGATACTGATAGGAATTTGCTTTTCCCACCATTCGTGAAACAAACCCGCCTCCCCCGCTCTTAGCCCCAACCGTACCTCTCATACATCGCCAGTTTACCCTAAGAACATCCGGGACGCAATATTTTCTCGAAAATTCACCATTCCGGTTCGGTAGCAGCCAAAACCGGGCACTTCTCTCCCCTCCCCGGATCAGGCAATATCGCTTGATGGCAGGTCGTCATAGTACGGTTCTGCGATAAGCTCCGAGGATACGGCTTTTGGCGGAGAATGCGCGCGTTCGGAGACTTCGCCCAGATGGGAAAGTATCCTGTCGATCACATCTCTCTCGGTTATGAACGTGACAATACGCATAGTACCGCCGCATGCGGGACAGATAAGAGGTGTTTGACGTCAGCAAAAGTGGGAGTGTTTGACTGGAGAGGATTCAAGGATATTCCCACTAGTGGGAATATCCTTGAAAGTTAGCGATTTTAGCTCCATAATCGGGATAATATCCCGAAAAGGAGCAGGAAAATGACAAACCCCAAAGACGTAGTAAAGCAAGTCCGCAAGTACACCCGCCGGAAGTTCACCCCTGATGAAAAGATCCGTATTGTTCTTGAAGGGTTGAGAGGTGACGTACCAATAACCGATCTTTGCCGGAGAGAAGGCATCGCTGCCGCCGTATATTACAAGTGGTCAAAGGAATTCCTCGAGGCCGGAAAGAATGGTCTTACACGTGCCTCCCTGCGTAATGCGACTACCGATGAGGTAAGGGTTCGTCTGAATTGAGTAAAAGCGTGACGTTGGATAAATACGGCGTTCCGGAATCCACTTATTATAGATGGATGTCAAAACTAAAAAAGTATGGTTCCGAGGGGCTGGTGGACAATAAGCCGCGCAGGGTCAGGCAATGGAATCAGATAAAACCTGAAGAAGAACAGATGATCGTGGAGGTAGCACTTTTGAACCCCGAATGGTCACCAAGAGAGGTGGCCCTACACGTCACTGACAATAAGGGGTTTAGCGTATCATAGTCAACGGTATACCGCCGGCTAAAGGCTCATGGTCTTGTGAAAGAATCCACATGTAAGACATTCCCGGCATCAAACGAATACAATATAAAAACTACCGGTATAAACCAGCAGTGGCAAACAGATGCCACTTATCTGAAGGTCGACCGGTGGGGATGGTTTTATCTTATAAGCGTACTTGATGATTATTCGAGAAAGATCTTATCGTGGGACTTGAAAACATCTATGACGGCAGATGACTTTAGCGATGTCGTCGAGAAGGCATGCGAGTTTACGGCGATAACAGAGCCAGGCATCGACAAAGTAAGACTTGTAACGGATAATGGCCCGGCGCTGATCTCTAAAGATTTTGGCGACTATCTTGAAGCCAAGGGTCTTGGGCACATACTAACGGCGCCTTTTCATCCGCAGACTAACGGCAAGATCGAAAGATACCATAAAAGCGCCAAAGAAGTCATTCTCTTGCACGTATGGGATAGCCCGGAAAAACTGAAAGAGGCCATAGGTTCGTTTATCGAATTTTACAACTCCAGGCGGTATCATGAAGGAATAAGCAATGTAACACCGGACGATGTCTATTACGGGCGCAGGGAGTCCATACTTAAAGGGCGTGATATGCTGAAAAAGAAAACTTTGCTTGAAAGGCGCCAATTTAACGGTAAAATGATCAAAACGGAAGCTAAAGTCGTAACTAAAAAACCGGATTAAATACTCTCATTTGGTTTGAAGGCGCATTCTTCACCAAAAAATACCGTATCCGCGTATCTTATCACAGAACCGTACTATGACGACCTACCCTCAAGGAATATTGCCTGATCCGGGTAGGTATAGGAGAGAAATTTCCGGTTTTGGCCGCTCCCAAACCAAAATGGGAGATTTTTAAGAAAATATTGCATCCCGAATGTTCTTAGGGTAAACTGACGATGTATGAGAAACGCGGATGGCCCTAAAAGAGGGGGGAACGGGACTATTGCACGAATGTTGGGACGGATGGGATGGTATTATTTTAGAAACAATAGCTGGCGGAAAGATAGAGAAGTTGAGGAGACAAGTTATAGGCAATTTTTATTAGATAAAACGGTTTATCGTTGTAGGGAGATAATAATGTTATGGGTATGTCCTTCCTCCCAGAAAAAAAAACTATGCCGAGTAAGTTTATAAATAAATATGGAAAAACTTCCATTTTGATTTTATCTTATAACACATTATCGTTTACTAAACTAACGCTTTTATCATTAATGGCACATAGTAAGAATGAACCACCTTTTGAGATAATAGTGGTAGATCAGGGTTCAACTGATGGTAGCCATAAGTGGTTAAGTAGCATAAGGTGGGATAATTTTAAATACGTAAGATTAAATTATAATTTATTTTTTAGTAAAGGTAATAATTTGGCTAGGTGTTTAGCAGATGAAGATAGTGAGTACTTGTTATTATTGAATAGTGATGTTTGTATAAACAAGGATGGTTGGTTAACAGAAAGAATAAAACCTATGGAATTAGACCCAAAATGTGGGATGACTGGAACACCTGGTAATTGTCATAATTTTGAAAGGAGAGGGGGGCGGGCATTTTTCAATGATTTAGTAAGTAGTGGTTTTTATTGTACTGAGGAATTATTTAGGGATAAGTGTTTAATTAAACAGGGTCCGTTCAAGAATTATATTAGGGAAATTACTGGTTGGAGTATGGCTACTCGCAAAAAGTTATGGGATAATTTGGGTGGGTTAAAACCAGAGGGTCGATCCACTGTTAGTGGAAAAGATGATGATAATTATAGCCACATGTGGAGTGATACTGAATATTGTTGTCGTGGGCAGTTGTTGGGATATAAAGTTATTTCACTGCCCAGTAATGATTTGATAACGCATTTTTGGGGGATATCTCATAAAAAAAAATCGAATTTCGCGATATACAAAGAGAAAGAGAATAAGATATTAGATTTAATGAACAAGCATGAGCCAGGGATTGAATATTTTAATGATGAATGATTGTGATTTGCCTCCCGAACACATAGGAGGAATGGAAGAATACCCGGTCCAGAGTCCCACTGAATTCAGAAACCACACAACTATAATCCTTTATTTTCGTCGAACTATTTTTTTCATTATCTGTTTATAAGAAAACACCTGCCTTACCACCGTTCCCGATAATGCTAAACTGCCCTCGATCCATGTAAAAAAGATATTATCTCGAAATCCTCCCCATCTTTTGAGTCTCGTAGGCAAAAGATCGGCTAAAGTCATTTTTCGGCATAATGGTTCCGCGCGGGATGCTTCGTGTCTTTGCTCCGCGAAGATCGGTATTTTTGAGGCTGTTTCCGCCTCATGTTTTTGAGGGACAGTTAAGAACTTGTGAGCAGGCCTTGGAGAAAGATCTCGTATATCACACAGATCTCGATCAATTAACCCATTTTCCATGAATTTGTCAACATAGAGCAATATCATGTTCTGGGAAAAGGGTACCAGGTCATTTTGAAAGTTAGTCACAGGCATAGATTTCAGAACAGGCCCGATCTTTACACCGTCATCCTGATACCCCATTACAGTACCATGATCCGAAAGCAGGAACATATGTTCAATAACTCCTCTATATGAAGACAGATTGACCTTATCACGACCGGTAATATGGTTCGTTAAGTTATTATCAATATAAGTACTGTAAAGGTTAGTTATGTTATCAAGTCTTCTGTGACTTCTATCAACGTTTAAGTAGTAACCTCTGACCAGAGAGCCGCTTTTATATGATCTGACTATCTTTCCGACAGCCTCTTGACACCGCAACTCCCAGCCGACATCCACTAAGGCCCATTTGTCGTCGATAAAAAGACCTTCCTGTAAGAAATATTTCAGCGTTAAATTACGAGCCTTTCTTGATTTTTCACGTATCAGATCCACTATGGGGGGGGCCTGAATAAATTCCCAGAACTTTTCCATGGTGCTGCGGTCGAGTTCTTCTGCCAGGATCTCTTCAACATCCTTATGGTTGACAAGAAGCGGCCGTATCTCCTCTTCCCCTATGTCAAGCTTTTTCAATGCTTCACGAAAAGTCCTTGATCCGATCAAAAGCCAATCCAGTTCCGCTTGATCACATTTTTGAACGGACGGCAAAAACCAAGCATGTCTGGAGCCGAAAAGATATTTGATTTCCGGGCAATAAATGTTCTGTGACAACCTCTTGGCTATCATCATCAGAATCTGTCCGTCCCGGGAAACAAAATACAGCCTTTTCAGGGCTTTTCTTTGAGCATCCTTCAACAACCAGAGAACGTAACCCGTCAAAAGAGGGGCTATCACGTCAGCTACTATATTCTTCATTACTTCGAACTCTGAAAAAGACGATTCACTAAGCCGGGATACCCTGCTTACTCCTCCCAGAAGTGACCTTGTCCCGGGATTTCCCTCTTCTTGCTCAGCGATTATTTTTTCATACCGGGTTAAACTCGCATCTTTGAACTTGCAGACATGTATGCCTATTTTAGCGGGGTTCTTTACGTCGGATATGGAATCGTCACCATGATGAACTAACTGATGCGGTAAAATTTTTTCCATCTTCAGAACATGTCTGAAAAGATTGCCGGTTCTTTTTGTGAGCTTACTGCGACTCGAAACATACAGACGATCTCCATCTGAAAACATCCCGCACTTCTTTAACATCCTGCGTACATTTTCTTCCGGGAGGTACATATCGGATATAAAAACAATACTGTTTCCCTGTGCTCTCAATTTCTCAATAACAGATCTAACCTGGCAAACCGGATATGCTAACTTGTATTCCAGAGCTACTTCCTTCAGCATCATTTCCTTCGGCGAGATACCCCACAACTGCAACTCAGGGAAGTTGTCGTAGATCTCCGAGATATCAATATCTTCTCCGTCAGCTTTCCTTCTTGCCCTCTTTTCGGCTTCTATCCTCAATCTAACAAGTCCCTCTAAACGTCCGACATTCTCGCTTCTTCCCAGCATCTTTTCTGCCAAAAGAAAAAACAGATCTGTCGGTTTTGAAACACTTCTAACAATACAGGTGTCAAAAACATCAAACGAATAAACCGTTGCCTGTATTTCAGCTTTTGCCATTGGTTTTTCTTTTCTACTACAGATCAACTGAGCCCTGTGAATTCCAAAATTCCACGTCTCCTGTTTCTTCCGTAGAAAAAAAATGCCCATTTCTACCGATCTTGTCACCCTAAACAAGAAAGCTTTTACCCTATCCAGTACGTTTGATTCCAGCCAAATCAAGATTACAGGATATGCTCCGAGGTATTTTTTCGCGAGTTGAAATTTTTTCTCATGGAACTCCTTATCTTCCTCTCGATAAATATGGCTTTTTCCATAACACATATAAAAGGACGTTATAGTATCGACATAGCGCATACGCGTACGCTTGTCACCAAAACATCGCATATTAAAAACCCAATCCGCGAAGATCTTATATTTGGTATCATACGGTCCATAAAGGGAGAACAATGAACGCCTAAAAAACATCGACTGATGACAGATATTTTGTTTGATCAATTTTCTTCTCGAGAATTTTTCGCCGAACACGTTGCCATAGAACCCCCAATGTACATTTCCATAAATGATATCGTTTTCAGCGGAAAACGAAAGCATTCTCTCTATTACGTGTGGGTCCAGCAATACGTCTCCGGAACCTAAAAACAGGATCCATTCCCCGGTCGCCATTGATATCCCTTTATTATAGGCGCCATAAACCCCACGATCTCTTTCGCTTATCCAGCAACTAATATGCTCTTCGTATTTTTTTATAAGGCTGACTGAACTATCCTGAGATGCGCTGTCAATAACTATAACCTCCATATCAGGATATTCTTGAAAAATTACCGATCTGATCGTGGCTTCCAGGAATTGCCCATCATTCAAATTCGGGATGACAACGCTGACTCTGGGGAGCAAAGACGATTCTCCTTCTATCCGATCTACATCTCCCTTCCATTCTTCCCATGGCCACCCTGTCCTTCCCGGAGCAAGATCGGGAATTTTCCCTGAAAAAGACATGCCTTCTCCCTCATTGGACTTCGCTCTTTTCATGAATTCTTTCCTACAATTTATAATTTATAAAACTTTGATTTCCCACTCATTTGGTTTTCTTCGTTACCCAAAACCCCTCCCTGTCTTTCGCCCCATTCTCCGAGCCTACATTTTGATCCTTGCCCCGGAGAAATAAGACGCAGCTCAGAATCATCGGCGATCTTCAGCAAGATTAGCCATCTCTCGAGTTGTGACGTGGGCTCGTCCTATAAGCACATCAACCGCCCTCTACAGACCGCATCGCAAACGCAAACGGCGCAGGAGATCGAAAACCTTGCACATGACGGACTTTTCGGTTTCACGCAGCAGGCCTTTCATAGAGCATCTGCGTTCGATCATAAACCGCACTTTCGGATGTAAATACGCTCTGACAGGCCCGGTGTAGACCCAGTGAAAAAATCGATCCCAGTCCTCCCGCGCTTTACCTGAAATCTCGTTTTTAAATGTCTGCTGAGTGGAATGGACGCGAAATCCAGCCAATGCCTGATTCACGAACCCGACGTCGTAGCACAACATCACTCTGAGCCAAAATTCTATATCCACCGCTTGGCAGTAGGAGACATCGAAAAAGCCTACACGGTCGAATACGTCCCGACGCAACATAACACAGCTCGGTTCGCCCACATTGTTGTAATAGCTATGAAACAGGTGCGGATCGCCAAGTAGGGAAAGTCCTGTTTGATAGCGATCGAGATGCTTCCAGTGTGTGTGTATATGCTGCCTCCCCGGCTTGAACAAAGGATCAACCACAAAGTCAAGTGGCAGATAATCCTCCTCCCCCAGGAGATTCCTTTGACAAAAGACCATACCAACCGAGGGTCTTTCCTGCACCACGCCCATCATCTTCTCTACGCATTCCGGTTCCAGAATATCGTCCTGAAAGAGGAACTTGATAAACTCACCTTTGGCTTGACACACACAGAAGTTCCAATTCTCGACCATCCCTTCCGGTTTATGAGCGAAAATTCTGCAAGACACGTCAGCGGTTTTGACAGCCCTTTGGATCAGCGCCACCGTACCATCGGAAGAAGCATCGTCAGAAACAACTATCTCGATGGGTCGATAGGTCTGCTTGATAGCGCTTTGCAATGCCGACAGAATGTATCTGGCACCGTTACATGTCGGGACAATAATCGAAACGAGAGGAAACATCATAATAACTCGGAGTATTTCAGAGAGTTTTACCTCAAACCGGCAAGCATAACCTCTTGCCGGTTATGCTTGCTCGTCTGCCATGCAGTATAACGCATTATACGCGCGTGAGGCAAGATTTTGTTTTCGTTGGTTTAGTATTACATCCCTTTGGCCCGATAGGGCCTGTAGGGGCGTAACGTATCTCAGAGAGCTTTGCGGGCCGTTGTTGTAAATATCGGATAATCTTTCAAACCAGGAGACTATATCAGCTGCCTACCGGAACGATTGAGGGGCATCCCTGTGATATTTGAGAGTTTTTATTAACGCTTCTATCCATGCCTGGTCATCCGGTGTGTGTAGCCGCCCAAAATGCACGGGCGAGCCTAACAGTTCTATGATAGTGTTATTGGTTAAGCGAGCTTTCATAGCTGAGCACCGGGTGCTTATAACGCATCAATCGTTTGAGGCCGTTTACTCTCACACCTTCCAGGTCATGCACAAGTCACGCCTAAAGAATCCTGCCTTAATTCGTCCCGTACTGATGACGTCAACTATTATTTCCGTTGACGACAACTATAATTACCGTTCTTTAGATAAAAAAATAGTAGTAGAAATAGCCCATATTATGCAAATGGATACATTATTTTGCTCCGAATAAAAAATGTTACTGCTTTGATAAAACATCTTGTCGCGTCAATATATCTGCTTACTGATAATAAATTCCTTGAAACGCACCAACACTCTTTAGACTTATTACGCATGTATTTTTTTATTACATTATTTTTAACCGTTTGCCCATAAGCAATATGTTCATTATCTAACGCGGTAAATACCGGCTGAAGATCACATCTTTTGTGGATAATCTTATAACCTAATTGATCTTTTGAAATTCCGTATATCATCAATGGTTTTTGAATATCAATAATATCATACTTTCTCGCTATAGGTAGCCATAAGCTCGTATCACTTATTAAGCCCTCCTTCTGATCAAATAAACCCACTGAATGAATGACAGATTTTTTTGTCATAAATGTTGGGCAACAAATCGGATTTCCATACGAAAGACAGTGCTCAAGTAAACTTGAATGATCATACCTAACAATCTCAAAACTTCCATTGTTTTGACAGTCAGAACTATCTATATTAATTTTCTCATCGTCGCTTATTTTTTTTGAAACAAGTTTTGAAAAAACAGCCCCTATCTTTTCATCTTTAATGTATTTTAACTGCTCTTCTATAATAGTAGGATAATAATAATCATCACTATGGAAAAGGCATACTATCTCAGTTTCTGCACATCGTATAGATCTTATAAAATTTCGATTTACATCTAAATGTTCGGCAAAATATCTGTATTTAACTTTTTTCTCATCAAAACCTTTCACAATCTCTATAGTGTTATCCGTAGAGGCATTATCCACAACTATTATTTCAATATTTGAATAAGTCTGCTTTAAAATGCTTTCTATAGAATTTGAAATTGTACCCGCCCTATTGTAAGTAGGAATACAAACACTAACCTTTTCATTATAACTGATAGGAATTTGCTTTTCCCACCATTCGTGAAACAAGCCCATTTCCCCCTCTCTTATCACCAGCAGTGTCTCTCATAAATCATCAGCTTACCCTAAGAACATCCGGAACACAATATTTTCTCGAAAATTTACCATTGCGGTGCGGGATCAGCTAAACTCGGGTGCTTCTCTCCCCTCCCCGGATCAGGCAATATCTCTTGAGGGCAGGTCGTAATAGTACGGTTCTGCGATAAGCTCCGAGGATACGGCATCTTTTGGCGGGGAATGCGCGCGTTCCGGAACCTTACCCATATTGGAAAGTATCCTGTCGATCACCTCTCTCAGTTATGAACGAGACAATACGCATTGTGCGCACGCGGGACAGATAAGATGATCCGCTTCATACACCTTCTGTGTAAGCTGTGCCCAAAGGCGGCGGTACTCTCTATTGCTATGTGGCGGCTCCTCTTTTATGCTGAGCCTATTACAAGAAGCATAATCTTCTTTAGCACGTTTGCCTCTGACCGTATTGTTGTAATACCCGTAGTATCTTATCATCTGCTGGATTTTATCCGGGATATGGCTGTCTTAAGAACTCCCCTAAGATGAGTGCTCTTTTCTTATGGCAGTACGGACAGAAATACCTCATCTTACAGGCAAAAGATACCAGACACTCGTCTCCGCGGTTTTCGCATCTGACACGCGCGAAACCTTTTGACAGATCTCCGCGATCCAGCAATTTGTATACCGCCTCCGATACTACCGTCCTTACATATCCATGCTGTCCCCTGAACCCGCTGTCATAAACATTCAGGAACGTTTCAAAATATTCCGAAGACTGCTTCCCTTCTAAACGGCAGAAGGCGAAAACCGCCCACTTCGTTCCTTCTCGACCAATTACGCGGCTTGCAGTATAGTTAAACCATGCTCGTACATCTTTCTGAGAAGTTCGATGTCAACAGGACCTATGGGCAGCGTGACAACAAGTTTATGAAACGGCCTGGAAACCTCATTAAGATCGGTCGACCGCGCCAGGTTCAAAACTTCCTGTCCGTTCATGTTCCCGCCTTGTTTGGGTTCGGGAAGTCCTGACCTGCGCCTGAAGTCCCTTAATCCCGCCTCATATTCCAAAACGGTCTCGTATATGTGCGTTTTCATTGCATCGCTTTGTTGCTCGTAGGGCGCGTCTTTCGCCTTCCTCGACACATGGTTCAGGCGCATTCCCATAAGAGCCGCCCGTAGGAATCCGCTTGGATCTTCACTGGAACCTATGGGGACAACGATAGATCTTTGTACCAGAGGAATACGTCCGGCGCTAAGTTCCAGGCTGACGGACTTCAGGTCTATAACCTCGCCTTTTTTCAAACGATCGGTCAAGCTTTCAGAGGCGAATAGCGTCACGCTGTTACGTTTGTTAAGCAAGTCTCCCGAAGGACACGCTTCGTCCGACAGTTTGACATACATGGAGGTCAGGCCGTGTTTCTTGTAGTCCGCTTCTCCGGCCGTGTCCCCGTTACGCGTGAACGACACATAAACATGTCTTATCTCTGCCAGCCATTTCAGAAAACCGAAGATCTGGTTCCGCGTGCCTTCATCATATCTTTCTATTATATCAAGCGGACAATCGAACCTTACGGGCTCGCCGCCTTCGCGGGCAAAACGGTGAACGAACTCCCTGTCCTTCTCTGCAAGATATGTACCGCCCAACTCGCCGGCCCGGCCCAGTTTCTCTTTAAGAGCCTCTCTCTCAAGGATCCCAGAGAGGGCAAAAAGTATCTGCGCGAGGCTTACCATGTCTTCGTCACCGTACCGCTTTCTGAGGGCCTCTTCCACCTGCCCGGACAGCGGCTCTTCCTCGGATGTCTGCTCTTTGCCGGTCTCGCCGCGCCATTTCTCAAGGATCCTTTCGATCTGATCAAAGAGCAAAGCGTCTACGTCTTCGACCCTTAACTCTTTGATCGACTTGCCCTCCACTTCCTCAAGGACTACGGTAACATTATCTTCCTCGTCGACCAAGACCCTGAAAACAAGTGTCCCCTCGGTCACATATTTACCTTCTTTATCCGGAAGCAGTACCGTCACGACTATCCGCCCCGTATCATCTATGTCCATTTCAGCAGGAAAGATAGCGGCGTCCATTAACTTGTTCAGATCCTCGAGTGAAATGGACGACTCTCGCGCTTGGTCGTGGGAAATAGCGCGTCTCCACGCGAGTGACACCATGCGCTTACTGCCTAAGATCTCATTGCCGAAACCGCTTTCACTAAATCCCGGATGATAGCCTCCGACACTCCCAGGCGGTGAGATCTCGATCGGCACATGCGTTGTTCTTGTTACGGGCTGTCCCGTGGAAAAAGGAACGTAAGGATTATCGCCTCCCACTACGATCCTCACGACCTCACCAGCCTCGTTATATTCTACGTACATATAGCTGGCCCTGTAAAACATATCGCCTGGCCAAGGCTGAATAATAAGTTCCGTCCGCGGATAACCTATTTTACGGGGCCCGCCGCGCTGGACGGGAACACGCATATTGGAATAACCAGCCACCGTGGTCCGGAACGGCACCGCGGGCAGGTCAAAAACCCAACTGTAGTTGGCTCCGTCACCTTCTTCGATAAAATTGCCCGAACTATCGTATTCGTATGTTGCAACGAGGTTATTCCCGGCATCGTATATATCCTTGAATTGATACTGGTCGGTCCCGTCATAAAAATCTCTGTATACCTCCCTTGATGTTTGACCTGTATGGTTACCTTTTATCTCTTCGGTAAGCCTGCTCGCCGTATCACCGGCCGCATTGACATACTCCTCATACGTTCTCTCGGAGAGTGTATACCCCGCCCATACCTCTGTTTCTTTTTTAAGATTGCCCGTACCCTCAAAATATTCATATATGTTCCGGCCTACTCCCATATTGAACGTTTCGGTCTTTATGGATACCTGATCGCTTGTCCCGTAATATTCATAATCAAAGGTCCGGACGGCCTGCGAATGTCCCCCGGCTACACGCTTCTCCCGTATCAAACGCCCCACCCCGTCATCGTCGTTGTCTACCAGGTCATACGTATATTCCACATACGGAAACGCCTGGCCCGGGACAGTGTACACTCTCTTCCTCGCCAACGCCCCGTCTTGATCATACGTGTACTTCACGACCTCGTCCGATCCCTCGACTATGACTTTTCCCGTCTCTTCGCTTATCCGATAACTGCTGTACCCCGTCTTGACCGCGATGACTTGCCCGGTACCGTGATACTCCAACTTGTATACGATCGTGCCCGTTTCGTCCGCTTCTTTCAACAATTCTATCGTTGCCCGGCCAAGATCGTCGTAATCCCTGTATTCTACGCCGTTTTCTTCACGCGCG
>Ga0172377_10006314_pt1 | contig 12210 bp, 7 predicted proteins | sample Pumphouse3metaG_FD_119749 | JGI IMG/M metagenome (GOLD analysis project Ga0172377, IMG submission 119749) | Leachate microbial communities from a municipal landfill in Southern Ontario, Canada - Pumphouse #3 metaG | ecosystem: Engineered > Solid waste > Landfill > Unclassified | place: Canada... | reverse complement strand
TTTTTTTGAAAGTTTCTGCACTTACTACAGCCGGAATATGTACAGGTCTTTCGCCAACTAAAGCAAATTTTTCGAAGTCAATTGTAAAATATCGTTTTGGCATAGTTACAGACTCTCATTACGCAGATAAGATTAACAGTGATGGAAAATATTACAGAGAATCGCTGTCTAAAATGAAAGAATGCGTGACTCTTATGAATAAAGAAAAAGTCGATTTTTTGATAGAACTAGGTGATCTTAAGGATATCAGTCAACCCGTTTCTGAAATTATAACATTAATGGATCTTGATGCAATTGAAAAAGTATTCAAACAATTCAACGGACCGCGTTATCATGTTTTGGGCAATCATGATATGGATTGCATTTCAAAAGGACAATTCTTATCTCATATTGAAAATACAAATATTCCTAAAGAGAAAAAATTCTATTCTTTTGAAAGAAACGGATTGCACTTTATTGTACTTGATGCCAATTACACCTCGGAGGGTTTGGATTATGAACGTGGCAATTTTGAATGGGCAGATACAAATATTCCACAAAAGGAAATTGACTGGCTCAAAAAAAATATTTCGTCTTCTAAAAAACCTGTAATTGTATTCACACACCAATTATTAGATGGTAATTTTGGTCCTGCTAATATAAATAATGCAAAAAAAGTTAGGCAAATTTTTGAAAATTCAGGTAAAGTACTTGCGGTTTTTCAGGGACATATGCATAAAGGCAGATACCGTAAAATAAATAAAATTCATTATTATACCTTAAAAGCAATGATCACCGGTGATGGTAAAAAAAATAATTCATATGCCATTGTTAATGTTTATAATGATTATATTAACATCACCGGATATCGAAAAGCTGTAGACAAAAACATTCGAACTATACTTAGGTGACTATTCTCAGGTTCATAAAATATAGAAGCAATAATTTCTGTATCACACACTGCACTATCAATCTACATATTAGTAAAATCCGTAAGGAATTTAGGTATTAAATTTTTGATAATAATTTTATGCTGCACTATAATAAATCATTATCTCAAAAAGATATAAACTACATTTACAGAGAAAAATATTGCATAGATAAGAACAAATATGATAAAAATTCTAAAAAAAATATTTTTAATAGGGTTGTGTTATTTATCATTATATATGATAATAAACCTTTTTGAAAAGGATAATAATTCATATTCTGTTTCAACACAAATTCAACAGGAAAATTTACATAAAGATATAGCAACAAAGCAATTTTTTTCTATAATTAACAAACAAATTCCTTTTGACGTTATACTGCAAGAACAAGAAACTACAAATGGGAATAATGTAATCAGGCTAAAACGCAATAAAAATTTAATAGATATCACCTCAGATTTTACATGGGGAAAGAACAATTTCCTTTTTCTTAAATCTTTTTTGCAGCCATACAACCATTCCATTAATGTATATTTCAAACATGTTACATTATACTACATTTTTGCACTTCTGAAAATACTAATTTAGCCTTTACATCATATAAAAATATTCTGTTTATGTAAAAACATAAACAATAAACATATTATGTCTAATCGTTAAATTTAAAAAAATGAAAGATATTTCAAAAATCAATGAGCTATTAACACTTGATAGTTCTATAATAAAAAAAAGAAAAAATTATTTATTTTCAGTTTTGTTAATTATAGCAGGAATTTTCATAATCACTTATACAGAAAACAATAAATTCCTATCAATTTCAGAACAATTTATAACAATCATCATTCTATTTGGACTAATTGTTTTTTTAACAGGAATCATAATTATTGTTATCCCTTCCCAAAAATTGATATACAAAACAACGGGAGAAAAAATAAAGAAACAGATATTATATTTTGACCAGCAAAAAGAAAATTATGTTATGGAAAAACTCCACGAAGGAAATTATAGCATATTAAAAAAAATAGCCACAGAATATAACGATGGTCCACTCCGGGCAGAAATATATTTAACAGAATCAGGTGATTTTTCAGTTGCTCAGTTACAAAAATATGTTCCCTTTCAATACGAACCCATTATGGAACCATATGTTTTAAAAAAATAAATAATATATCGACCTCTCATAAAAAAAGCTGTCTTCAATAAAGTCAGCTTTTTTTATATTTTTTTTAAAAAGATTATCAATTATCATTCATTGAGATTAAGAATTCCTCGATGGATCCAGAATTCATGAGCCTGTCTCTTATAAACTGCATAGCTTCCTGAGAATTCATATCTGCAAGATAATTCCTCAATATCCAAATTTTATTCTGTACTGCTTTGGAATGAAGTAAATCATCTCTTCTGGTACTCGACGCAACAATATCGACAGCAGGAAAAATCCTCTTATTAGACAACTTACGATCAAGCTGAAGTTCCATATTTCCTGTTCCTTTGAATTCCTCAAAAATAACATCATCCATTTTTGAACCGGTATCTGTAAGCGCTGTTGCCAAAATTGTAAGAGATCCTCCTCCTTCAATATTTCTGGCAGCTCCGAAAAAACGTTTTGGTTTGTGCAATGCATTAGCATCTACACCTCCTGAGAGTACTTTACCAGAAGTAGGCGCAACTGTGTTATAAGCACGGGCAAGACGTGTAATGGAATCTAAAAGAATCACTACATCGTGGCCACATTCTACCAGACGTTTAGCTTTCTCAAGAACCATTCCGGCTATACGTACGTGACGGTCAGCAGGTTCATCAAAGGTTGAAGCAATAACTTCTGCATTTACACTTCTTGCCATATCTGTAACCTCTTCAGGACGTTCATCAATAAGCAAAACGATCATATATACCTCTGGATGATTAGCTGCAATTGCATTGGCAATTTCCTTAAGCAACATGGTTTTCCCTGTCTTGGGTTGCGCCACGATAAGTCCTCTCTGTCCTTTACCAATAGGAGTAAACAAATCTACCACACGTGTCGAAATATTGTCATGTCCGTTTCCGGTTAAGTTGAATTTTTCATCAGGGAATAAAGGTGTAAGATGCTCAAAAGGAACACGGTCTCTAATATAATCAGGTGTACGACCATTAATTTCAACTACCTTAATTAAAGGAAAATATTTCTCGCCTTCTTTTGGAGGACGAATGGTTCCTTCTACTGTATCTCCCGTTTTCAGCCCAAGTAATTTTATTTGTGACTGAGAAACATAAATATCATCCGGTGAATTCAGATAATTATAATCTGAAGAACGCAGAAATCCGTATCCGTCAGGCATAATCTCCAGAACACCTGTATTGGTAATAATTCCTTCAAATTCGAAAGGTTTTTCTTTTATACCATTAACATTCTGATAAGATGGACGGCTCTGATTATTCTGATAAGATGATTTACCGGAATTGTCTCTTTTTACAAACTTTTTCCGGTATGCATTCTGGTTATTTGGCAATACTTTCTTCTTATCATCCTGAGATCCGGTATTAGTAACAGGATTCTCTACCTTTTTCTCTTCTTTTGAAACTTCTTTTGAAACTTCTTTTTGAACTTCTTTTGGAACTTCTTTTGGAACTTCTTTTGGAACAGTTTTTACAGTCTGGATTTTATCAGATTCTTTTGTGCCCGATGTCCCGTTTGCTTTTTGTTTCCGTACAAAATCGAACGCTACTGCTGCTTTTAAAACAGAAACAGTACGGCGTCTTTTTTTGGAAACATCAGGTACTTCCTTAGTATCAGTATCTGATTTTGTTTTTTTAGGAGTAATTTTTTTCTCCTGGTTTACCCTTTTATCATTTGGATTAACATTCTTTCTCTCAGAGGCAAGAATAGCCTGAGTATCTAAAATCTTATAGATTAAATCCTGTTTTTTGAAAGATTCTACTTTTTTGATTTTAAGATCTTTAGCTATATCCTTTAATTCAGGAAGTAACTTCTTGCTTAATTCAATAATATCATACATTTTTTGAAAAGTTTATTTTTTTTTATCCTCGAGAATTGGAAGATTTTTATTATTCTGAAATTAATTGGAAAATTCGTTCAAATGAAATTTATTACAATTATAATTAATATGAATTTATAACACAAAAAAAAGAAGAGAAATCAATATAAATAAAATCATTTGTTAAAAGAGGCTTTAATATGTTATGATAAATAATTAATAAATATTTTAATGTTTCCTACCAGGCATTTCCAATATTATATACCAATAGTACAATATAAATGGCTAAAAATCGAGAATAATAAATAGATAATATAAATATTTTATATAAATTCATAGAACTTTTGATTATTTTATTTTCGGAAGAAGCTAATTGAAACAAAAAGATGAAAAAAACCTAAATATTATTCCAAAAATCGAGAATAATAAATAGATCATATAAATATTTTATATAAATTCATAGAACTTTTGATTATTTTATTTTCGGAAGAAGCTAATTGAAACAAAAAGATGAAAAAAACCTAAATATTATTCCGATGAGACAATTAAAGATTGTTAAACAAATCACCAACAGGGAATCTTTATCGCTGAATAAATATCTTCATGAAATCAGTAAAATAGAGTTAATAGATTCCAAAAGAGAAATAGAACTTACAAAAAAAATAAAAGAAGGCGATAATAACGCTTTTGAAGAACTAGTGAAGGCCAATCTAAAATTTGTTGTTTCTGTTGCCAAACAATACCAAAAGCAGGGTCTGAGTCTTATAGATTTGATAAATGAGGGGAATTTAGGATTAATAAAAGCAGCACGGCGCTTCGACGAAACAAAAGGGTTCAAATTTATTTCATATGCAGTCTGGTGGATTCGTCAGTCTATACTACAATCTCTGGCTGAAAATTCACGTATAATCCGATTACCACTAAATAAAATAGGAGTTATAAGTAAAATCAACAAAACTTATTCATCACTGTCTCAGGAATATAACAGAGATCCAACTACCAAAGAAGTTGCAGGCAAAATAAAAATGAGTTTATTGACAGTTGAAAATGCTCTTATATATTCATCAAAACCTATATCAATGGATGCACCTATTAATGATGATAATACAGATACATTCTATGATATATTCCGCTGTAACACCACAAAAAGTCCCGACAACGATCTTATTAAAAAATCTCTGGAAAAAGAGATAGAAAGAACCCTGTCTTCCTTAAATGAAAGAGATGCAGAAGTAATTCGCTATTATTACGGGCTCAAAGATCACAGGACGCACACGCTGGAGGAAATAGGAAAGACAATGGGTTTAACTCGTGAACGTGTACGTCAAATCAAAGAAAGAACTATTAAAAGATTAAAAAATCATTATCGTAATCATCTGCTAAAAAATTATCTCGGCACATAAATAAATTACAAATTAAGAATTAAAGAAAAAAGGACAGTATGTATTTTATATTACATTTATATTTATATTTTTAAATTTTGAACTAATTTAGATAAAAAATTATTGTAAAAATTTAAAAAAAGATAAATAATATGAAAAAAAATGCTGTATCCACTTCTATACTGTCAGCTGACTTTCTTAATCTTGGCCGTGATATAGAAATGATAAATAAAAGCGAAACAGATTTTATTCACTGTGATATAATGGATGGTGTCTTTGTTCCCAATCTTTCTTTTGGTCTACCTGTAATTAAACAGGTTAGTAAGATTGCAAAAAAACCTCTGGATGTTCATTTAATGATCGTTCATCCTGAAAATTACATTCATGCATTCAAAGATGCCGGAGCCTCTATACTAACCATTCAGTATGAAGTATGTCCCCATCTTAACAGGATAATCCAGTCAATAAAACAAGCCGGTATGGAAGCAGGCGTAGCTTTAAATCCGCATACACCTATTTCACTTCTGGAAGATATTATCTGTGACGTCGACTTAATTCTTGTTATGTCAGTTAATCCAGGGTTTGGGGGTCAAAAATTCATTGAGAACACTTACTCAAAAGTTAAAAAGCTTAAGAATCTCATAATTTCAAAAAAATCAAAAAGTCTAATTGAAATTGACGGAGGTGTTAACTTCGATACAGGTAAAAAGCTATACGAAGCCGGAAGTGACATTCTTGTTTCAGGAAGTTTTATTTTTAATTCAGAAGATCCAATATCCACTATTAGTCATTTTAAAGAGCTATAGATAGAGACGCGATAAATCATGTCTCTACACAATTTGGAAATTCTGTATAAAATAGCATACTGATATCGCCAGAACATAAAAACCCGGTAAAAATTAAATGACGGATTTAAGGTAATATGTTTTTTTATAAAATTTATTCTTAAAAAAAGGCAAAAACAAAGTTTTTTGTTCGCTTTGCTCTATCTTTGTATAACTATGACAAATAAGGAAAATAATCTCAAAAAAATTCAGGGGACTATTGAGTCTATTCCCGAAAATTTCAGTATTCTGGAAGAGCGTATTGATATAGCATTACAGGGAAAATATTTTTCATATGCCCAAAAAAGAAAAGAGGAAAAAAAAATAGATAATCTTTCTGAACTGGAAGATCAGTTGAATAATCCTAATACGAAATTAGATCAAAAAAGAAAAATTCTCGTACGGCTGGCCGGTCAAAATCAAATAGAATCTTTCAGAATCATTGAACGTATTCAAAAAAAAACAAAGGGAGTCATAAAAAAATGGGCCGTTCTTGCCTTACAGGAAAGTCGAATGGTTCTGCAAAGCTCCCTTTTAGGAGAACAACAAGTATTTATTTCAACCGGATTGGGAGGAAAAGGACAAAAAATCCGTTATTTTTTTGCTTTCCGTAAAAAAGATATTGATACACCATTCACTCCGGGGCAGGATAAAATCATAAGGATTGAACTTGAAGATTTTTTATCCCGAAATGATGGAGAACTTGAAAAGATTCGTTTAATCGACGGTATTGCGTACGGATTATTCCTTTTTCCACTAAAAAAAGACTTACAGAATAATTTTAATATAGTACTTGAAAAATCCAATCAATACGGCAACTTTCTTGACAATGGCGTTCTCATTACAAATGTTCAATCATTATCGTTAAACGAGATAAAGGATTTAATAAATTAAAAGAAAAAAAGACAGAGATACTTTCCGTGAAGAGCAACTCAACTTTTACGGACTATTATTAGCAATTCCTATTTTTACAACAAATTTTAAATTTTATTTAGGTTTAAGGAAAGACGTTTCTACTTCATTTTCTTTATTTTAGAATTAGCACTGACCAGTATCTATAAAAAAAAGAAGATACAGGAGCATAAAAAGCAATAAATAGTGGAATTTTATTAGAAAAGTATTATATTTGCACCGCTGTTAAAAATGGACCCGTAGCTTAATTGGATAGAGTTTCTGACTACGGATCAGATGGTTGGGAGTTCGAGTCTCCCCGGGTTCACTTGGCATAAAAGAGTTACATTAATTGTAACTCTTTTTTATTTATACAAAAGACTATAAATCAAAGGATATAACTACTCTGGCATTTGCTACAATATTTAACCGTATAGATACAGACGTTGATAAATTGAAAAATTTTACAATTACACTATCAGATCCGGCAGGGGAATAGTATAGAAATTTGTTCAAAAAATCCCCTATACCATCAGTTAATTTGCCAGTGGGAGGTGCTACCGATCGATTTGTCTAAATTCAGATAAACTACAAAGTTACATTGACTTTAGCAGAAGTAAGTGTGAAATAAAACGACTAAACTATCGCAAGTTTATTAAAATTCTGTAAATAATTTAAAGTTTTGGTTTTTATTAATATAGGTTAAAAAACCAATTTAATACTTACAGTTTAGGAATTTATCAACAACTAGTCCATTTTGTAGCTCAAGATTGAATTTAAAAAAACGTTTGGCTTTAAACAGAATGATCAGAATTGTTCCCTCTCCTTCTATGGCTGGCTGATCGCCTATGTTTACAAAAGTTGGGTACAAAACTCTATCACCGTTGGAATGCAAACGATTGTAAGTCATATTGTCCATTTCTTTTGTATTAATCGTTTTCACTCCAACATACTCAAGAACGTTGCCGTTATACGGAACCGCAAAACTAAAAGCGTTTACTGATTTAAGCATGCTACCATCCACTCTTATTTCAACCGTTTCCCCGGCTTGGTATTTACTTTTAGATGCGGATAAAATTAGTTTACCGTCAACTTTTTCTATTGGGGTTCTATTGATTCCATTATTGAGTTGAGTGCTTACATTTGAAATGTCGTAAGCGTCAATCAATCCATTCTTGTTTATATCTCCACGACTTACATACCCGAAATCACTGTCACCCTCGCGCAAGCCTGTATAATTCATGTAGGATGTTTGGTCGTTTTTGTCGATAACGCCATCGTTATTGATATCTCCTGGCAAAAAGCTTTCTGTTCCCGGAACTTTGAAAATATAAAGTTGTCGACCCGAACCAAAGTTGTTATACGCTTCGTCAACCACCATTTTGATATAACGAGCTACAGGTTGTCCTTTTAACATAAATGATTTCACCTCATTATCGGCTTTCCAATCAAAACTACCAGCATCTGTCCAGTTTTCTTTGTCTTCACTGTAAAAGAATTTACCTTTTTGAATGATACCATTTCTTCCACTAATACGTGGTAAATAAACAATTTTATCCAATCGATTAATAGATTGTAAGTTAATTATGATTTCAAAGTGATCAATTTTCTCTGAATATTTGGTGTGCATAGTTGAATTTTCATCGAAATCAAACAATCGATTAAAGCCATGTCCACCCTGCATATTAGCAGTACTTTCAGCCGTGATTCCCTTAATGGCAAATTGCAACGGATCGGCTTTTGTTTTAGTAGTAAAACTAACCCATTCTGATTTTCCACTTTTGTTAACGGCTCTGGCATTGAATGTATATTCTGTTTCCGGACTTAAATTTTCAAACAGCAATTCGTTGTCTTTGATGTGGGTATATAACATTCCGTCAAACTGAAGTTCGTAAAAATCGGCATTAAATATTTTGTCCCATGTTGGTTTTAAAGTATATGCCGTAGCATTATTATCAAGTACAGTTGCATTTTTTACAGTTGATAACGCTCCGGCATTCTTAAGTATGTGGTTTACCGGATTATATTCATAACCGGTTAACTGAAGGCTAATTTTGTTTTGGCTAATGTCTGTTTTCCCAACCTTTACCAATAATTGAGGATTTTTTATAATGTGTACTTTTTCGAACTCACTTCCTTTTGTAGCAAATTGGTTCATATCTGGATCCGGATTGTAATAATAAACATTAGTGCGAGCATTGAAATCTTTTATTGATTTCACGCTTTTAAGTCGTACTTTTTTGTCCTGTATTTTAACTATAACTTTTCGGGGATTATTGGTTACATTAATCCTAAATTCTGTTTCTTTTTCTTTAATGAAACCATGAAAATCACCTTTAGTAGGTTCTATAATGATATTTATAACATCGCCATCGGCTACCGACTTAATGCATGTTGTGATGTATTGCCCACGCATATAATTGGTAGTTAAACCATCGTCATCATATTCAACAAATGACGAATTTCCGTAAGGATAAATTTCGTAAATTCTTTGTTGATGGTTTATTTCGCTTACATTGTTGTTCGGATTCGTCATTGGAATAATGGCTCCTCTTTTTACAAATACCGGTAATTTCCAGATTGGGGTAGCGAAATTATTAATGATTCGTCCCCCCTCGTATATCTGACCTGAAAAATAATCTATCCAACTTCCCTCAGGCAAATAAATATGGTTTCGAATATCGTTACCCAATGTATCAGATTTTGTGTCTTGATAAATAGGAGCAACAAGGAAATTTGGACCGAACATAAATTGATATTTGGTATTTTCACCTAAAGTATAAGAATTTTCTTCTTCCAGAAACATCGCTCTCATGACTGGCATTCCGTTAATCGCTTCATGAGCTACACTATAGGCGTAAGGCAATAATTCTGATTTAAGTTTCAAATAATTGCGGTTGATTGACGTTGTCGGTTCACCCAAAGCATGCGGATATTTTTTGTTAGCACCCCAGCCATCCATGTTCAATTGCATAAGCGTAAATGCTTTCCATTGAAAATCACGTGTATTAACGATTGGATTTTTACCCCCAAAAATACCATCCATATCATTTGTGATGTTTGGTTGTCCCGATAGCCCCGATCCAATAAATGTTGGAATATGGAAACGAATGTACTCCCAAATACCTCCCGTTTGGTCGCCCGACCAAATTGTAGTATATCTTTGTGTACCTGCCCAGCCATCGAGTGAAATAATAAATGGTCTGGCCTTATTCCCATACTCCTGCATAATTTCAGCAGCATCCTGTACTCCGTTTAAGCCAAAAGAATATCCAGCTCCTACCCATGCCACATCTGTTTTAAGAACACGAACACCTGCTACCCCAACTTCTTTAACAATATCACGTTGCAAAAGAGCTTCAATTGTATCAACAGGATGCAAATTAGATTGTGTCCACAAACCAATTTCAACACCATGATCGCGGGAGTATTCGCCAAATTCTTTAAGATTTGCAATATTGCCATCCAAAGTTGAAGTCTGTCCATATCCGGCACCATAACCATCGTTAGGTAAAATCCAACCCAATGGCATATCCTGATTTTTATAGCGATCAATAACTGCCCTGGCCGAAAATTGATAGTTGTTTTTCTCACCATTTAGCGATTCTTTGATACCACCATTGTCCTTTTGTGATTCTTTATAACATTTCCCGTCCTCAAAAAGTATTCCTTTAGGATCCACCTTCCAGTAATCGCGGTTATATGCATTTAGGTGACCTTCGTAGAATCCAAACTTAGGAATTAATATCGGATGACCTGTCAATTGATAAAAATCGTTTAACAAAGCCACCGGACTATCGTTTATCATGAAAAACACATCCAAATAATCGGTGTCATGCGATAAGCTTACTTTATTTTCATTTTTAGCGCCGAAGTTGTACATTCCTTTTTTGAAGGTATACCACATAAAACCATATCCATTGGTTGACCAATAAAATGGGTTTGGAGAAGCTACTCCTCCATCGGTCCAACTATTTTGATTTTCTATGGCAATGACTTTCCCTTTATGCGAAAAACGTCCATTTTGCACACCACCCCCATAAAAATATTCATTCTGACCTTCGCTCAATTCAATTTTCACATTGTTTTTTTCAAAAGCAATCGGAGCGATCGATTTTACAACTATTTTATCCGTTCTCAGGTTTTTAAGCTCGAAAGTTATTTCGTTTTTGTAGAAAGTTAACTCAGTAGCAATAGTTTTTATGATAATCTTGTTTTCGGAGTCTTCCACCTCAAGTTCTGAAACAGATTTTCGGGGGTTCTTTACTAAAATTTCTGCCGATGGTTTTGAGAAAGGGGCTCTCAATCCTTTACCACTGTTATCCTGAAACATTCTAAAAATATTGTTTCCATAAAAATCAATCAACATTTTTTGGTGATTTGAAAACTCTATTTCGATTGTTGTAGAATTTGTTTTTTTGGCAGCAATCAGTTTTATTTTTTCCTGTTGGTTGCCTGCTTCCGTTTTTACGTCGTTTTGAGCCACAACAAAAGTTGAAGTTAAAACAAAAAAAATGAACGCTAATAATGCGCTACCTTTTAATACTAATTTCTCCATATTAATTGTATATTTTAAATATCTAACTATTTTCATTAATTCAAATTTTTATTACTGATCAGTCTCAATATTAGCGATAAAAGTTATAGCTCCCAAAAATTGGACATGCAAATAAATATATGTGTTAAAATGTTTGTTCTAAAATATATGATAATTATATATTATCTACTGTTTTTTTATCTTTTACCCGTAAACGATAATGATATAAATATTAAAAAGTCAGATAAAATACCCAAAGCTTCTACATATATAAATTGGTAAGCACGATAATAATGAAAAATGAAAACAGAATTATAGTCATTAATACTGTAATTCTGTTTTTTAAAATAAGCAGACGTATAAGCCGGGTTCTGTTTTTTCGGCGAACCGAAAATCCCTATCATTTATCTAGCCGGAACATTGCTGTTCCGATCAACAGCAGTCTACCCCTTATGGCTATCAAAAAATCGAAGACAAGACGGACAGCCTCGTAAACATTACTGTTTGCCATAATATATTTGACCTTGCAACCCATGAAAGATACGAATTCGGAATTCCGTCCAAATTCGGTGAGCTCTTACCTCGCCTTTTCACCCTTATCCGGCATAGCCGGACGGTTATTTTCTGTTATCTTTTATACAAACTTTCGCCTGTCTTCCCGTTAAGAAGCATGGTGTCCTATGTTGCCCG
>Ga0172377_10006311_pt1 | contig 12211 bp, 6 predicted proteins | sample Pumphouse3metaG_FD_119749 | JGI IMG/M metagenome (GOLD analysis project Ga0172377, IMG submission 119749) | Leachate microbial communities from a municipal landfill in Southern Ontario, Canada - Pumphouse #3 metaG | ecosystem: Engineered > Solid waste > Landfill > Unclassified | place: Canada... | reverse complement strand
CGGAATGCCCGGCGGGGTTTGTCCGGAACAGTGGATACTGGAACACCCGGACGTGATTCAGAAAATTCAACGCGGATATGCCCGCGCTGGCGCCGATATTATCTATGCGCCGACGTTCGGGGGGAATCGCATTAAATTGTCGGAATTTGGACTCGGTGATAATGTCGCGGAAGTGAATGCCAAACTGGTGGCGATCAGTAAGGCTGGCGTGCAGGGGATGCCGGTTTATATTTTTGGCGATATTGCACCGACGGGAAAATTTGTGGAGCCGTATGGTGATCTTCTTTTTGAGGACGCGGTTGCTATTTATAAGGAACAGATACGCAGTTTGATCGATGCCGGTGTGGATGGACTGATTATCGAAACGATGATTGATTTACAGGAAACACGCGCGGCTTTAATTGCGGCGCGAGAGCTTTGCGATTTTCCGGTGATGGTATGCCTTACGTTTGAAGCTGGCCAACGGACTCTGACTGGAAATCATTCAGTTTCGGCATTGCTGGCATTAAAGGCGCTTGGCGCGGACGCCTTTGGCTGCAATTGCTCTTCGGGGCCGAAAGACATGGCCGGAATTATTCGCACGCTGAAGCCGTATGCGGAAATTCCTCTGATTGCAAAGCCGAATGCCGGACTGCCGCATCTTCATAATGGGGTGACCCTTTTTGATATGGGGGCGGAAGAATTTGGTAGCCATGCCAAAACGCTGGTAGAAGCCGGGGCTGGAATTATCGGCGGCTGCTGTGGAACAACCCCTGAGCATATTGTAAAATTGCGGGAAAATGCCGAAAAATTATCGGTTCCGGAAATCAAGGCACAAATTACCGGCGTGATCAGCTCAGCACAACAATTTCGAGTGATTCAGCCGGAATCTCCGTTTACCTTGATTGGAGAGCGTATTAACCCTACTGGGAAAAAGGTTCTAAAAGCCGAACTAAAAGAAGGCAAAATGGACTATGTATGCCAGCTGGCAACGGAACAGGCCGAAGCTGGTGCGGGTATGCTTGATATTAATGTGGGAATGTCTGGAATTGACGAAGCGGCCGTTATGCGCAAGGTTGTTAATAAAGTGGTGAAGATGTCTTCTTTGCCACTTTGTATTGATACAACGGATCCGGCTGCGGCGGAAGCAGCACTTCGCGTTTATCCCGGACGGGCGCTTTTTAACTCCATTTCGGCGGAAAAGGATCGCTTGGAAAAGGTTTTGCCGGTGGTGGCAAAGTATGGCGCGATGGTGATTTTATTGCCGATTGTGGATGAGGGAATTCCCGAGACGATCGAAGAACGAAAAGCTGCCATTGATAAAATTTTTAGCTGTCTTAAAAAATACGGTTATCGGAAATGTGATATTGTGGTAGATGCTCTAGTGATGACGATTTCTTCGAATCCGGCAGCGGCGAGGCTAACGCTTGATTTTATTCGATATTGTTCGCGGGAGCAGGGGCTGAATACGGTTTGTGGTTTATCCAATGTGAGTTTTGGTTTGCCAAAACGAAATACGGTGAATTTTACGTTCCTGGATATGGCGATGGGCAATGGCTTGAATATGGCGATTGCAAATCCGATGATGCCGAATATTGTGGATTGTATAATTGCCGGCGATGCGTTAAATCATCGCGATGTGCGGTTGAAAACACTGTTGGGAAATTTTGCGGGGGACAAAGCGGTGGCGGCGATGAAGCCGGCTGCGAAGGATCTGACGCCGCTTGAAAAAATAAAGTCTCATTTAATGTCCGGAAATTCAGAGGGGATTGTGAAGGCGGTTCAGGAGGCATTGGATGTTGGCGCGGTGCCGAAAATGATTGTGGATGACATTCTTATTCCGGGAATTACCGAAGTGGGCGATAAATTTGAAACAAAAGAATTTTTCTTGCCTCAGCTTGTGATGAGCGCAGAAGCAATGCAGGCGGGAATGGATGTGTTGACCCCGCTTCTGCGTTCCAATGAAAGTGCCGGGGATGCGGCCAAACGGAAAAAAGTGATTGTGGCCACGGTCCGGGGCGATATTCATGATATCGGGAAAAATATCGTGGCACTAATGCTGGGGAATTATAATTTTAATGTTCTTGATTTGGGAAAAAATGTCCCGCCAGAAGTCATTTTAGATGCCGCGGTTAAGGAAAATGTAAAGTTGGTCTGTCTGTCGGCTTTAATGACAACGACGATGGGGCAGATGAAGATTGTGATTGAGATGGCTAAAAAGCGTGGGTTGAAAGACATTCGTTTTCTAGTTGGTGGTGCTGTGGTGGATGCCGCGTATGCCAAAGAAATCGGCGCGGAATATGGCGAGGATGCTTTGGCTACGGTGAAAATAGCTGAAAAATTGGCGTGATTTTATGGAAATAGAAGCCATTGGAACTTTTTACTGCTTGGAAAAATACCCCTATGATGTGCCACGTCAGGGAAGCTTATCTGCGGATAACTGGGGCAAAATTGAATTGCTTCCTGGAATGAATTTTGAGCAGTCCGTTTTTCAGTTGGATGAATTTTCCCACTTGTGGCTGATTTTCGGATTTCATCATAATACGCATTGGAAGCCGATGGTTCGACCGCCGCGGCACCGCTTGCAAAAGGTTGGCGTTTTTGCCAGCCGTGCGCCGTATCGGCCCAATTTTCTCGGATTAAGCTGCGTGGAGTTGGTGAAAATAAACGGTTTGGATATCTATGTTCGAAATCATGATCTTTTGGATAAAACGCCGATTTATGATATTAAGCCGTATCTGGCTTATGCGGATTCTTTCCCGGATGCAAACCCGGGGTGGACCGCGACGGATGAGGAAGAGCTTTATACGCTTGGCTTTGAGCCCGAAGTGTTGTCTGAACTGCAATGGCTGGAAGATCATGGCGTTTCCGGATTGCGGACTTTTATCGGTGTCCATCTTGAAAATGATCCCCTGAATCGCAAAAGACATCGACTACAATGGTCGGAAAAATATCTGGATTGGATTTTGGCATATCGTACTTGGCGTGTGGTGTTTGGCGTGAATGAAGAATCAAAATCCGTGTTGCTAAAGAAGTTGTTCAGCGGATATACAGAGGATGAATTAAAGAGGACAGAAGATTTATATAAGGATAAAGAGGTACACCGGAAATTTAATAGTATTTTTGGAAAGGATGAATTATTATGACATTCAAAAAAAAATCAGGGACCATAAGATCAACAAAAAAAGACGCGGGCACTGGGAAAAAGAAGAGGGGAATTATAAAAAAATTAGGCTGGCTTTGCGGCATTTTATTTCTTTTGTTTTGTCTTGCGCTGGCGATTGTTTTTTTTAAGCTGAATACTATCGTAAAAATGGGGGTTGAGAAAACTGGTAGTTATGTTACTCAGACTGCTGTAAGCGTTGACAAAGTGGATGTGCAGTTATGGAAGGGTAAACTTATCATTAATAATTTTGTAATCGGTAATCCGGAAGGATTTCAAACAGAATCTGCTTTTAAAGTAGATAAGATCTATGTTTCGTTTGATCGAAATAGTCTTCTTAAAAATAAAATTGTGGTCCATAATGTCCTGATTGATGGCGCACAAGTTATTTATGAACATGAACTTATCGGTAGCAATATTAGCAAAATCTATAAAAATGTACAACGCTTGGTGCCGGAAAAAACGGAGACTGGAAAAGAGGATGTAAAAGAGGCCTCTACAGAACCGGAAAAATCGGGAAAAAAGGTCGTTATTGATTTTGTGGATGTGACTAATACGAAGATCGGTGTGAGTAGCGTTTATCTGGGGGGGCGTAGCCTAAAAATAAGCATGCCGGACATCCATTTAACTGATCTTGGTAAAGAGAAAGACGGAATGACACTAAAAGAATCGGTTGCGGTCATTTTTGATCGTGTTTTGGGAAGTGTGAACCAATTAACTCAAAGCGTTGGATCAATGCTTGATAAAGGCGCTAAAAATATTGGGGACGCTGCAAAAACAATCGGCAAAGAGCTTAAAAATAATGCGACAGGAGTCCGCGAAGGTATATGGAATTTGGGACAGGCCGTTAAGGGTGTTATCCTAAAAAAAGAGGATAAAAACGCGAAGGATGAAGCCGATGAAACTGAGACCTCAAAAGAGTGAAAAGATACTACAAATAGTAGCGCGAAAGAAAGCGTTGATTTTATCGTTTGAATAGGCTGTTTGGATTGGATACGAAGAGGTAAAGAGACGCACATTTGTGCGTCTCTTTTTTTTCGTTTATTTGATTTTGCTTAAATCAAGCCCGCTTGCTTCCCAAAAGAGGGTGTCTTCGACCATCTTATTGTCGATTTCCCAGAAATGGTTCATGGTATCTTCCTTGATAACGCCCGCTTTTGTGCTTTGTTCCAGGTAGGACTTTAGTTTATCGAACTCGATCGACTCGGTGATCTTGATGCTCGGAAGTGTTTCGGCTAGAAGCTGATGATAATTTTTGGAAATGAGGCTGTTATTCATTTGAAAGGTGGATACAAATAACGTGCCGGCACCCACTTTGATGCCAAATAGATAACAAAAATTACGCAGCGTGTCGTCATCAATAAAATCTTTGATGTTTTGAACAAGGCCTTTCATCCGATCCCGAACGGGTTTATCCACGCCGTTAATAAATTCGTGTCCTTTGCCGGGGAAGTGGTCTAAGTTAAGCTTGTAGGCGCCTTCTACTAATGGCTGGGCATTGAGATTGAAGTATTTTTCACCGAATACTTTTTCAAGCCACGGCTCATTAATAATGCCGCCGAGATTGCTTCCGCGATCCCAGATACATGGCTTAAAGCGATCTAGTGTGCCCGGCCAGTAGTACTGGTTTTCTTTGTTGTCGCGGTGATAATTCAGCAGAATTGTTTGGCCTTGTTTTAATTGCTCCAAGACGCTGTCGTTAAGCACTTGCGTAAATTGAATATCGTCGGGAAATTGGATTTTACTGGTTTCCGGATAGCCCCAGAAGTCCCAGCTGTTTTCATATATCTTTTCTTTTGTTGTAAATGTGACGCGGAGGGTCTGCTTTCCTTCTTGAATCTTGAATTCAATATCGGCAAGTTTTTGAAGACCGGCAATTGTGGTGATTTGCGGAATTTTGAAGAGTTCTTTGTCATTCAAGTATACCGTTAAATCACCGATTGTATTTATTGGCTTTGCAAAATGAGAGAGATAAACGGGTATCTGTACGGATTGTCCGACTGCAAAGCTTTCTTCGGGTGTATCAATAAGAAGAACGGTATTGGCATTTATGCGGCTCATCCATTCCGGCGTAAAGATGCGGTCATCATCAAAGCAGTCCACAATGCCATTTCTGTTTTCGTATTTATAGCAATCGGCAAATTGCAGCATTTCAAATCCGGCGAGCGTTGACAAACGGAGACGTTCCAGGTAGATTTTTGTGCATAGTCTTCGAAATTGCTGAGAGGCGGCAATATAATCGGGAAATTTGCGGTCAAGGCCTTTGCGCTTGATTAGTTTTGGAATCTCGGTAAGAAATCTAGGTTGCTTTATGTCCATGCGGACTTTTTCCTTGAATTTTTGTTCCAGCTTTTTATAATCAATAATATCGATGTAGTGAAGTGCCTCGTGGGCAAGAGTCGGTCGAAGCGGATTAGCGAAGCGTCGGTACTGATGCTCTTGGCTCATCGGGAGGCCTGAGATGGAACCATTTTTGTGCCAGCAATCATCCTGAATAAACATATCACGATGATGTTTATAGGGGAAAAAGTACGCGATATGCTGTGCAAAGATATCTGCGGAACTGCGGTCATATTCGCCCCAGCCGGAGTTGTCCATGATCATTTTATGGGAGGCGAGCTTTTTCCCTTGATCATATAACGCGCGGACTTGCGGAATCTTTCCGGCGTTATGCATTTCATTGCCAATGCAGAAAATGGCAAGGGAGGGGTGGTTTCGATATTTTTTGATGGTCTCAATCCACGCTTTATTATCCATGGAGAGATTTTTTTTGCCCTCTTTGCCGTAATCGTAAGCAAAACCAATTTCAGCATGAATGAACAGGCCTAATTCGTCGGCGGCCTGTACAAATTTTTCATCTGGAATGGTACTGTGAAAACGAACAAGATTGAAGCCAAAGCGCTTGGCCTGACGGATATTCTTGCGATAAAATTCCAGCGGATCTAACGCCTCAAGATTCGGATGCTCGTGGGCTATAATGCCACGAATATACCCACGTAAATAAACGGGAGCCTCATTGAACAGGACATGCTTGGAATAGTCCACGGTCTTTAGTTCACAGTGACCAAACCGGAAAGAATCGATGCCATCGGCAGAAAAAGTATGCAGATTCGGATGATCCAGGGACCAGAGAGATAAATCAGCCGCAGAAAAAACACTCTGTAACTGCTGGTCTGGCAATTCTTTGGTATACAATGGCTGAACCGGCTTGTTGTCAATGAATACATTTTTTAATGGGCTATCGGTTTCAACATAAAGTAGCGCAGCATTAACATTGCTATATAAATAGATTTCGTTTGAAGACATTTTTTTCCCTTTTTAATAGAACTGAAACTGGAATGGACTTGCTCTTAATTTAATAGTCTATGCCCGTATTTCAATTAAAGTCTACTGGAAACATTTGTAAAAAAAGAGGCAGGGTGTCTTGTTGAAATTATTGTGGTGGAAACAGTTTCAGGTCGCACCAGTCCGCATGATCCCGAGAAGTGCCGTCACCGCCATCGTCGACGATTAATTCGAGCTTTTGAATGCCCGTAACTGAAATATTGAAGGGCTGTGTTTTGCCGCCACCATAGAGCGTGTCGGTTGAAAAAAGTTCTATTCCGTCGCCGAAAATATGAAAGGATGCGCTGGCCATTCCTTTGCTTCCGTGGATTTGATTATTGTCGATACCGACAATTCCGGAAAGAAATTCCCATTTTTTATTGAGATCAAAAGTCATTTTGCTTTTTGCATGTACGCCATAGCCTTTTGAGTAGCTTTTGCCGCCGATGCGAAGTTGTTTTTTGTTACAGGAGCTGTCACGCCCGATTGTTCCCCAGCCAGTGCTGCCGGAAACAGGAGGCAAATCACTTAGATAGAGGTAATTTCTTGAAATAAACTTGATTTGCTCTGTTGCTGGAATGATCTCGTTATCAGTCCTTATGTTGATTGTGGCATCGTCGACACGATTTGCTGTTTGGGGCTCCAGAATTAATTTTACAATTTTTACTTCATACTGTTTCATATCCCCGAGTTTAATGGGGGGGCATTTCCAGTCTGTAGGGAGAGTTGTGTATAATTTTGCATTTTTAATATCTTTATTTGTATAGACTTGCAGAGTTAATATTCGTTTTCGTCCACACATGCCGTGGATTTGTTTGTTGCTGTCATTCAAAAGGATGCAGCGCGTGGGGTTTTTCCGCGGTGAAATTGTTCTTTTCTTTAGCTCCTCTTGATAAAATTTTCGGTATTGGGCAATTTTTTGTGGCGTGTCCATGAGGAGTATTTTGGTTTCATAAGGGCGTAGGTTGCTTAAAATCGCGGTGTTGTTTGTTACGGGTATCAGCTTGTCTGAAAAGATGTCAAGCATGGCGTATCCGGAATCTACGTGTAGAATCTTATCCTGCCCATTCTGATTTGCGCAGATGACTTCGAAATGTTTGTTGCTGTAGAAAAAACACTCCTGGGTTTGATCCCGTATGGTTACGCCGGCGTCTTGGATAATTTTTCGCAATATATCAATGTGCATCTGATAGTTATGATAATAAATTCCGGTCCAGTCTTTGTGTTCATGACGGGCAAAAAGAACTTCGTTATCGATTGCAGCACGGCCTAAAATCTGATCGCCATTTTGAGGAATGACCGTGAGTCGAAAAGCGCTGTCAGGCGCATTCATTTTTCCTAATTCGGTGATTTTTTTATTGTCGATGATGATCTCTTTATCAATTCCGGGCAGCCGTTTCAGTTTAAAATGGGTGGCCCTTTCTGCATTTTCAACGCGCAGGCCATTGGCTGAAAGCATGCCTGTTCCATAAAGAAAAAGAAGTGTGCGGTTGTCCTTTTTTAAGTTGTCCAGCTGTTCTAAATGAAGTTTCGGCGTGGCAAGAAAAACGACAACTTTGTATTGCTTCGAGATGAGATCAAGACGATGAGATGGGAAAAAGTCAACGGCAGCACCAAGACGCCCATAATTTGAATAGGTGCAGTAATTGCCCCATAATGCGGATAACTTTTCCCGGTCAAAAACAACCGCAATTTGGGCATTGCTGGAGAGGTCGTAATTCATGTCGCTGATTGCAGCGTTGGCAAGCGCTTCGGTCTGAGCAATGCTGCGCATGATTTCAGGGTTGCTATAGACATTGGCGTACGCGTTTAAAGAAAACCAAGTGTTTCCTGCCCCCATGGTAAACATTGCTCCAAATTCGCGACGCATCATCATAACGGACTCGTAGACATTTTGGGCAACACCATAAGTTCCATCGGGCCATAAGTATGTGCGCATGTCCGCGTCGTGAAAGTAGAGTACACCAATACGACGGAGGTGTTCCAGTTCCAGCATTTGTGAGATTGAGATGCCGTTGATGGACCGATCGAGATAAAATGTGGATGATACCGTGAAATCTATTTCTGGGGCGCCGTCTAGTTCGGGCTCGGTACAATAGTTGTAAAGTCCGGTGACCGCGCGGTTCTTTGTTATTTTTTTGACATATCCGCAAAGATCGCGCTTTAGTTCAACCATTCGGGCATTAATAAATTTATTATAATCTCTTTTTTCCATGGCGGAATCTGGATTGCAAAAATAGCCGTTTTGGAAATGATAGCGAAACGTTTTTAATTGGGGAATTACTTCGTTAAAATTTTTCCAGGTTGTCTTGTGACGAAGATTTAATTGTTCAATAGTTTTGTACTTGTTTTTTAAAAAGTTTTGCCAGGCTGATATGGCTTGTGGGTTCATGTCTGGATGATATTGACGCTCCCACCAATTCCATTCGGATGTTTTTCCGTTGTTTATTTGAAAACCTAAAATTCGATCCGCGTAGCCCTTGCTTTCAAGATGCTTAATAAAATGGCTCAATGCTTTTTTTGATTCTTTGTAAAATCGTTGACTCCAGAGAGAGGAATGATAGGCAATTTCTTTTTTTTCGCCGTTCTCTATATAGCGGTAACGCTCTTCGGGAAAATTGTTTGAAAACCAGGATATTTTTCCCAAAAAAATGGACGGAATAATATAGGCGTGGGGATCGTCTTTAAGGAGTCGTTCGATGATTCGGTCAATGTAATTGTAGTTATAGGTGTCGATACCACGCCAGCCCGCCGTTGTGCCTAAAAAGAATACCGGCGTCCGAGTCTCCGAAAACTCCTGGAAAACACTGTTTTCTTTTTGAAAAATGAAGTTTTTGACAGAGCCCCATTCTGTGTTTAAACGCACGCCAGAGGCATATACTGGTTTGTTGTCAATGAATAATGTGGGCGTGCCGTTCATTTGCTTTATTTTTCCCGGATACGGCTCGGCAAATATGCGAAAGGAGCAAATGAAAAGAAGAAGTAGTGTTTTTTGCATTCTTTATATTCCTTGATTTTCTAATTTTTGAAGGGATACTTTTTCTAGATCCTGAGAAGAGGCGCCTGAAAGAATAAGCTGTACCGACGCTGTGCGTAGCGGCATTTTAAACTTACGATTTAACATGCGGTCGTTTCCAGAACTTTCGCCGACTTCTTTTTCATCAAAATCCAAAAATCGCATCTGCCAATTCTTTTTGTGGACAAAATTCATTTTTAGTAAGTAAATCTTTTCCGGAATAATATCATAAGACCCTAAAATAATTTTAGAATCATCGGTCTTTTTTATATAACTGGGCGGATCGAATAGCATCCCGGCTTTGCATAGAAAAACATCCTTGACGTCAGCATAAAAAGGAATGTCTGACTGGGTTTGAATTAAAAAGGTGATTCGGGCTTTTTCTCCACCCGCTGTAAAGGTATATTTATAAGGATGCCAAATGGTGTTAAATACAACGGGCTTAAATCTGAGATGTACATTCTCTTTGGCAAAATCAACATTCAAACGTAACGCGATCCCCGGCACACGGCACCGAGCTAAAAAAGTAATGCTATATTTTTCACCCTTTACGAGAGAAATATACTGAAATATTTCAGGGCGCCGCTTGTCGCCTATTCTTTTGTCTAGAATCAAATGACCGTTCGCAATTTTGTCATTGGGACCAAATTTTTTCCATGCCGAAAAAGGGAGTTCTCCCCCATAAGAAAAATGAACGACGATGATTAGTAATAATAAAAAAGTTTTTTTCATAAATCTCCCTCAAGGCTGCTGATGTTGCTTTTTGCCCTGTTTCCCTTTTCGATATTTTGGGATAAACACGATAAATAATGGCTGTGTCTATTGCCACCATAAGTTGTTTTTGGTGCTGTACTGGGTATAAGTGCTCGTCCAAAATTGCTTTAAACCAGTGAGGGTCATTCCGGCAGGCACGGATATGGATGTCGTATGACCATCCGGAAAATTAACATTGACAGTGTCGTGACCGGCCCAAACATTGTACCGCATTTCTGCTAAATTTCCGTCTGGCACACCGTAAGCTGTCCCCGAAGGATTTGCTTTTGGCTCAATAATATAGCTTCCAATTTCTGGGTCATAGGAACTGTTATACTGCCCACTGTCACAATTCAAAATAATGGAAGATGGCTTTTTTACTTTGGTGATCTTCGGATAATAGCGAGTAAGTGAAGAGTTGATCGCATAATCGATATAACGGAAATCATTGGCTAAGCTCGCCGTGCTTTTGATGGTTCTGCCGGGGCAGTCTAATTGCGGCGAAACTTTACTCATGTTATAAGACGGGATGATGTATTTTCCAACCATTAAGATGAAACCCCAAGCTGGATTCGTGTCTGTAAAAACGCGACCCTGTAAATCGGTATACGTGGCATATTTCATACGATACGGTGTGAAATAACCATCGTTGTCTGAGGTGTACATAACTTGCCCCGTTCCCATTTGACGTAAATTGGATACACAACTGATGGATTTTGCCTTTTTCCTTGCTTGCTGTAATGCCGGTAAAAGCATGGATGCCAAAATGGCGATGATGGCAATTACTACGAGTAATTCTATAAGCGTGAATAGTTTTTTCATTTTTGAATTCCCTTTCTTTCTCTTTTTTTGTTTTCTTTTGTGTTTGAAAAATCGTTTTTTATTTTTTTACAATTTTTAAAGATGTGGATTCTTTTTCGTCAACCGTAAAGGGTACTGTAATAATGGGTGGTTTTATTCCTGGTTTTTGAAACCATGTTTCGGCTGTTGTTAGTATTTTTACCGCTTTCTGGCCTTGTAGTTTGTAATGCGTGTCTACTGTTGACAAAGAGGGTGACAAAAAAATTCTTCCGGGGTATCCGCAATATCCCATAATAGCAATCTGTTCCGGAATTTGTTTTTTGTATTTTTTTTGTAAGTAATTCATCGCAATGGATGCATAAAAATCCGAGTAGCAGTAAATCGCGTCCGGGATGCCGTTCTGAATCATTAAATCTATGGCAGATTCGATGGACTCTTGAGTGAAAATAGCTTTGTAAAAAAAGTCATTCGGATTCTGAAGCCCCATTTTTCTGTAAATTTGAGCAAGCTCTTTTTCGCTCCAATCTCGGGAATCCGTTTTTAGAGTCAATATTTTTATTTTTTTATAACCCTTGTTTACCAGATATTTGAACCCACTTATCCATGCTTCTTTTGTGTTTACACCAATTTTTGCTAAATTATATCGATTGTCATTCTTCCTGTTACTTACGATAACAACCGGAACATTTGCGCCTTTCGCCCATATTAATTCCGGATCATCCGGCATAATACTAGAAGCAAACAAAATGATGCCGTAGGGCTTAATTTGCTTGATCTTTTCAATACATGTTTTCATGTCGAGTTTTCGGAAATCTTCTAAATATGCGATTTCTATGTTTAACCCATAGAGTGGCAGAGTTGTTTCAATGCCCGGAAGAATGTATTGCGTCGGATTTTCAATGTTATTGTTTTGGGGAATGACAACTAAAACGGTATTTGCTTTGCGTTCCGGCGGTACAAAAGTCCCTTGGCGAAGAACTCGAATCAAAAGCCCTTCTTCACTTAGCCTTTTTAAAATGGGACGCAGCGTAACAAGACTTACCTTGAACTCTTTCGCAAAACTGCGATCATTCGGTAATCGCTCCCCGGGTTTGTAAAAATTCGAAACAAGCCGCTCGCGTAAAAGATGATAAATCCGGTCTTTCTTGTATTCACAAACTTGTTTTTCCATTTTT